>QWCT01000279.1_pt1 | contig 41569 bp, 53 predicted proteins | sample 1972681 | NCBI WGS metagenome assembly QWCT01 (sample SAMN09866701, study PRJNA288562) | Human oral metagenome isolate pre3_saliva, whole genome shotgun sequencing... | isolation source: mouth | host: Homo sapiens | place: USA: California | reverse complement strand
CTCTTTCCATTATTACGAGTATAGTTTAAAGGTAGAACTAAGGTCTCCAAAACCTTCAGTGTGGGTTCAATTCCTACTGCTCGTGTTAATTAGATTAAAGCAGAATGGTAGCCGTTGGTAGCTCGTCAGTCTCATAAGTTAAAGGTTGTAGGCTTGAGTCCCACAAGGTACATAATTATAAGAAAAGGAAATGTGTAATTATGAATCAATTAGATTTTGAGAATGTTGATGGAGATTTAACCATAAAAGGCTATAATAATGGGGTATCTATTACTTGTCAAACTAAAGGCTCGTATGACTATGGTACTTACGATTTATCTAAGTCAGAAGTAGAACAAGTTATCAGATTTCTTCAAAAATGGAAGTCTAATAATTGATATTTTTCTAAACATGTAGAAAAACTGAGAGAGTATTTAATGGATAACTATTTAAGTGACAATAATCATAGCTATATTCAACGAATGAACCAAACTGCTGAGTCGAAGTTTAAGGTAGTTGAACCTTTTCTTGGAGATGGGGTTACACTTTTGGACTTTGGTTCAGGTATTTCTTCTGAGTTTATAGCTGATGTAGTTTCTACAGGTGCTGATTACTATTCTTATGATATTTCTCCGACTGTGCAAACTACTTTATCTCGTATGGGTGTAAATGTAGTAACTAAACATGAGTTGCTTAAGCGAGAACTTCAATTTGATGTGATTTATCTCTCTAGCGTTTTCCACGAAATTATGAGTTATTTAACTCGTCAAGAGCGTACAGAAACCATATCAATGATTGTAAATAGTTTAAAAGTAGGTGGTTCTTTAGTTATTCGAGATTGGGCTAATCCAGATACGGTATCTGAGTTATTTACAATCCAACCTGTTTCAAAACAAAGTGAGATAGAAATACATACTTGGATTCAAGAACTTCAGAAAAATTCGATTATTGATGATGTTGAGATAAAAGAAGACGGCTCTATTGTAACTACTGTGAAAAATGCTTATGAGATTATGTTTCATACGGTTTGGGGTTTGAAGTCCTTGAACCGAGAGTCAAAGGAACAATATAACGTTACAAATGCACTTATGAAGTGGATTTTGTATCCTTGGAAAGACTGTTTACAGTTGCAAGGTATTTATAGGTATAAAGATCAGAGCTATTTAACTTATTTACAGAACTACTTTGAGTTAGACTCGGTTCCCTTTGATACGAAAATGGTTTGTGTTTTTCAGAAGACCTAAATTTGTTACTTAGTAATTGTTGTCCTAAACATGACATTAAACTGTTTCGTCTCTTAGACGTCAAACGAGCGTTGACTTTAGGATGTTACCTCACGGTATCTTAAACGAGCTTCTACTAGGGTTTTCAGTTACACCGCGGGTGAGGATTTAAAGCTGAGTTTGGTAGAAAACAACTATCAATCTAACCAATGAAGCACTGGTCAGTCTGTGTAAGGTCAGTGATTCGTAAACGGTTGAATGGGTTTTATATGTTTTCCGCAAACAGACGAATAAATATATCATAGATAGAAGTCTAAATAGCTTTTATAATTGACCAATAACCCGATGAAGTCATAAAACTCAGGCGGCAATTTCTATTTCAAGTGTACATACGAAGTAGGTGGAGCCAAGGCGTAGTTTTGGCAGCGGTCTGTCGTTTCCGTCCCTTGAACCCGAAGTAAAAACCAAGAAACTTAAATTATACTGAGGTGTTGGCTTTAACTTTCGGTATCAGAGCAAATGAGGGTTTTAACGCCCTCGTTAAGCTGATTTAGCTCAGTTGGAAGAGCATCTGATTTGTAATCAGAGGGTCAGCGGTTCGAATCCGTTAATCAGCATGGGATTATGGAGAGAAACTGATTCACTGGTGAGAAACAGTGGTATTGGGTTCTTTCTTCCCCAAGTATACTTGGTAACAACATACCATCCTCGCTGTTAGGAAGATGTGTTGTTACGATGTAGTCTGGATGCGGACGCGTTTGGGGTAAGTGATTGGTGTAGCGCTGCACTAATCAGCTACATCTTTTATTATTAAGGTATAGCCAAGTGGTAAGGCAAAGGACTTTGACTCCTTCATCGTTGGTTCGAATCCAGCTACCTTAGTTGTCAAGGAAAAGACTAAAAAACCACACATGTATTTTAAAGGTTAAATAAATTAAGTATTATTTGTATTTAATTGAGTACAAATTAAACCCACCGTCTTTGGTTTTAATAAACTGTATTTATCTGACGAGGTTTAAAACTTAAGTTTAACTTTTAAAAGTAAACCCACATCTTAGAATTATCTAAGAGAGGGTCTAGGGGTATCGTAGGGTGCCTTTAGCGAAAACAAGAACTTGCAAAGCAAGTCCTTATGGAGCGTTAAGAATTAAATGGAACATTTACACATGGTTTTAACATTTGTAATAACCATTTGAACCTATACTTAAGCGCTATAAAGTTTTTAGACTACCCACAATTCTAATTACAAGCTTTGTTTAGGGTTTTTGGTGAAGACCTCGTTGGGGAAAACCAATTATTGTCGGATAAGAGACTTTAAACCTTATCGAGTGTTGTGCGAGAGGTTTTCTTCTCGTTTTTTTTTTGATATGTAGGAGGAGTAGTATACGATGTACAAAGAGGTTGTTTTAGATGAGTCTATTTTGGACTTAGACTCATGGCTCCCTCAATCTGCGATAGATGAGGTAGTTGCTTTAATTTTACATTTGGAAGAACAAGGAGAAAATGCTCCCTCGGTATCTTCTAATTAAACCCTTGAAATATCAAGGGTTTAATGGTGTAGTTAATTGAAATAATTTGAGGAGTTACAAGTTTTACGTTAGGTATGAAAAACTATAAGACTATTGATTTATTTGCTGGTATTGGTGGAATAAGAATGGGGTTCGACAGAGCTTTTGATAATGAAATTGATACAGTTTTTGTGAGTGAATGGGATCCTCATGCACAGAAGACTTATAAAGCAAATTTTAATGATGATTTTGAAATTGCTGGCGCTATTGTATGTGGTGGAATGGGGAGAGAAAGAAACTTGGTAATAGATAAAAGACAAACAGACTTGACACCGACTACGCATATCAAAGGGGAAATAAACAAAGATGGTATTAGAAAAATGACGCCTCGTGAGTGGGCAAGATTACAAGGATTTCCAGATTCTTATAAGTTTGTTGTTTCGGATACTCAATTATATAAACAGTTCGGAAATAGTGTTACATTAACCGTTGTCCAAGCTATAGCCGAAGAAATAAAAGAAGCTCTTTCTAACTCTTTTACTTATTGACAAAACTCCAAGTTTATGTTATACTGAAATAGTTAATTAAGGTTGAGCTTACTGAAAAGTAAGTCTTCATCTTTTGGTTTAGTCTTATGGACATTCAATCTCAAAAGTTGAAAAGACTAAACATTATCTTCAACACGATAGAAAACTGTTGTGGTTTACTGTGTACCAATAAACACAGTTTATTTTAAACTCAATACAATTTGAAGAGAACCTTTAACTAACTTAGGTTCTCTTTTCTTTTTCTTGATTTTTCAAGGTTTTTATGATATAATAAAGAAAATAGAAATGAAAGAAGGTTTAACCTTTGAAATTTAATACAAAGATAGAACCTGATTATCAAACTTACTTAGAAAAGTTTGGTTTGCAAGTAACTAAAGAAGAATACAGAATTAAGCTAAGAGAAGTAAATCCAAATGCTATAAAAAATAGCTTAGAAAACTATTTAAAGCAGTTTTTCTTCGATATAGAGGTTTCAGTATCCGAGTCTGATTTGAAAGTTCAAGTTAAAGATAGAGGTGAAGTAGAATTAGGAGTAATCACAAGTCACTATGCAGACTTTCCTATGTTATATTCGGTATCTACACGTGATGCAGTCAAATTGTTGTCTCATGTTTGGTATAGTTACGAAGAGGGCTTTGAATTAGCTCGTATGTCAGGGTATTGGGAGTTTCCTGAAAAGTTTGAAGGTAGTGCTGTTCTTCAGTTTGAGCAACCTATTCCTCAAATTACTTCGGTTCGATTTAGAACTTCGATTGAAACTGTTTTTATTACAAACAAAGGTGCAGGAAAACGAGTTTACCTAGAAAAGTTAGAGCATTTGCATGAGTTAAGTAAAGTTCTTGATTGGTTGTCTTGTTCTAACTATGTAGAACTTCCCAACTCCGCTTGGGTATCCTCACTAGAAGTTTTGCCTTACACATCTGATTCTACGATTAACACTCAACTTTGTGTCCGACCTTTTATTAAGGTGGAGGTAATTTAACTATGGTAAAGTTATATAATACACAAACAGTAGGTGTCCGTTACTTCTCTGATAAGATTGTTGAGCAAAATGAAGTCACTCTTGAAAATCCAACCTCAAATTGTAAGATTGTTAAAATAAAAGCAGATAGGGTTTGTAATGATTGTGAGGGTGTTATTCCGAAAGGTTCTCGGTGTTATACTTTTAATCCTCGGTTGAAACCTCGCTATTGGGTTTGCTTCGATTGTCTTCCAGAGCCGAACCAGATGGTTGAGAAGGAGGTTGGAGTAGTGACAAGTAGTGATCATTTACTATTTTATTCTAATCGTGTCGGTCGATTAGGTCAACATGTTTCAAAAGGGCAAGCTACTAAGAAAGAGTTGAAATATTTCTATTCGGTAAAAGAAGAAGTGGAAGAGGAATCCTTGTTTGGTTTGCATTTTGATGATTATTAACTCCTAGGGTATCCTCAAATTTTCTAAAGTTTTTTGTGATACTTTCTATTTTCAATAAATTTTTAGATTTTAGCTAATTTTATCTTGACAAAACTTACCTAGTGTGGTAAAATAAATACAGTTAAAACTTGAAAGGAGGTCTCTTCACATGGAGAAAGGTGAACAAATCTTTATCTATACGCGTAAATTAAATGCTAACAAGTCTCACAAAGAGCAGTTTGCAAAACGTTTCCGTATGGCAGAAGATATTTACAAGAAAACGCTGATTACGTTGTTAAAGCGTTACTCTAAGATGAAGAAAGACCCTCTTTACAAGAAAGCGTATAAGTTTTCTAAAGGAAAAGAGCGTAATGCGATTTTGAAAGAGCTTGAGGTTAAATACGACCTCGTAGGTAATTTTACTGCAGGTAAATTTGCAAATGATTACCGTAACGCTCGTAACTACAGTGAGTATATCCCTTCTAAAGTAGCTTATACGTTAGGTTTTAGAGCGTGGGGTGCTTTTAGTAAAGTGATATTTGCTAAAGGTGCTGAGAAAGTAAATCTTAGAGGTACATTGACTTCGTTTGAAAGTAGTGGAAATACAGGAGTTAGTATAAAAGGTGATGTTTTCACTATTTCAACTCGCAAAAAGAAAGTTTCATGTACTATTCATAACGAAAATGATGCCTTTGAAGAAGAAGTCTTGCGCAATACTTTGAAGTATAACCGTATTGTTCGTAGATTTGAGTTTGGAGAGTGGAACTACTATGTGCAATCTATTTTTGAAGGTACTCTTCCGACAAAATATACTTCGGACTTAGAAGGTTCTGTAGGAATTGATATTGGTGTATCGACCATTGCGGTATCTTCTTATTACCAAACAGAGTTAGAGGAATTAGCTAAAGATGTAACTTTGGATCAGAGAGAAATGACTCGTTTAAGTCGCAAACTTGACCGTCAACGTCGAGCGAACAATCCTCATAAGTATAATGAAGATGGTACAATTAAACGTGGAGTTCGTAATCCTTGGGTTGATTCTAAAGAATATTTGAAAACTAAAGCAGAACTTAATGAGTTACACCGTAAAGCAAGAGAACAACGCAAATTGTCTCATAAAACTCTAGCTAACAAAATTGTTCGTATGGGTTCGATTTTTGTAGTTGAGAAGCTATCCTTTAAAGATTTGCAAGCTCGCACTAAGGAAACGAAAATCAATGAACGTACTGGTAAATTTCAATCTAAGAAACGCTTTGGTAAATCTATTTTACATAAAGCTCCAGCTATGTTAATTGCACAAATTCGCTATAAAACAATGTACCAAGGTAAAACTTTTATTCTTGCGAATACCAGAGAGGTAAAGGCTTCTCAACTAAATCATTTAACTGAGGAGTATAGCAAGGTTTCTCTAGGTACACGTGTGAAGATGATTGGAAACGATTTAGTTCAACGTAACTTATATTCTGCTTTTCTTTTACAACATGTAGGGTTAGATGGAGTAACAGTAGACCTTCAGGGTTGTAAATCAGATTTTGACACATTCTTACGCAATCAAGAGCTTACAATGTCTCAACTAAATACAGATTTAAAATCTACAGGTAAAGACTATTTTAATTAAAACTTGTCCTAAACAAGACACTAAAAGGTTTCGGAGTTCATTTGGAGACTTCGTTAGGAGGTCGTTAATTCAAACATAGGTTTGATTGGTTTCTAAGCAACTAGGTGCTTATTCTCGGTTCAACAAGCAATGTGCATAAGTGGTAGCTCTCGTTTGAGGGGTATCCTGTAGTAACTTTTGAGTAGACAATAACATTCACGTTGCAACTTTGTTAAATAAATAGATCTTTAAAGCTAAACATATTAGGTTTTGGTACTTTTTACAAAACAAGGTTCCAAAGGTTTGTGTTTGATAAGCTGAAACAATCCTTAGTTTTGGCTCCATCTTATTTAGCTTGGTTCCAAAGGGGGTTTCTTGAAAATCATGTTATAGCATTAGGTTTGATGTATATTGTTTAATATAGTTCCAAAGGGCGTTCGAGATAGTCTGACTGATTTTATTTGTTTAGCTATTCTCTTAACGAATCTAGTTCCAAGGAAATTGATTTGATACGTAAGATTCAAAGAGTTTCTTTAGGTTAACTTTAATATTTACCACTTTAACCGGTGTTAAATATATAGCACGAGACTGATTATTTCGTGTGAACAAATTTATATAAAGAAAGGTTTCTTACAGACTTCTATTATTTGTCTTTAAGTAGCAACCATTCTCAGATGTAGATTTGTGATGTTTCATATTTTCTTCTCTTTAGCAGCACTAAGGAGAAGGTGAGAACTAGAAGAACTGTTGCTCCAATCGCAGTTGGTCTAGGTTTGAGGTTCGACTCCTCAAGTTCTCATTCCAGATCGCAGTTTGGACAGAAAGAAAGCAGATAGTTGTCTGCTCTTTTTCATAAGTTGAGAGAAACTTTAAAGCACTCTCAGAAGTCTCAGATTGCCCCAGTTTCAATTTTAGAGTTGAGGTCGATAATTTCTACCTTAGAGAACTAAAACTCGTTATAGAGCAAATGAGAGGGTTTAACGTTATGGGTGAAAAAGACAAGAAAGTTATAGAGTTTTTAAAGGCTCAGAGACTATTTATATCTGATAAACATCGGTATCAATACTTAACTGATATGATTTCAGCTTTTGAAGATGGTACTTATTCCACAGACATGAGTGAAGAAGAACTACCACATAAAGTTTGGCTGAACATACAGATGGCACTTGGTGGTTGGTATGATAGAGAACTTAATTAGGAAAGGTTGGGTTACGTTATGTTTTTGGCGAAAAAAGATATCCTAGAGAAGTTGAAGGAATTAGATAAAAACTCCCAAGGTATATCCCCAAAAGTTGATGTGCTTATTGTAGGGGGTTCTGCTTTAGCTTTATTTGGTGAGCGAAGATTGACTGCAGATATTGATTATATTGGCTCCCTCGATTATTTGCCGAAAGACTACTTAAAGAGTTTGGGGTTATCAAATAATGTAAAAACATTCTTTGCATTATATGGTACTGATGAATATAGTGCTATAGAATTAAGTGGTTTTGAGAATTTAAAAGTAAAAGTTCTTTCTTATGAAGACCTAGCAGTTATGAAATTATTCTCAACACGAACTAAAGATTTAGAGGATTTAATTGAATTTATCTTCCCTAAGTTGACAAGTTATTCAGATTTAAAACATAAGATTGAAACTTATAAAGATTATTATTTCTTTAACTCTGACTTACCTGAGTTAAATCTAAACCAAATAGGGGTCATTAAAGAAAGGTTGAGAAAAGAGAAAGGGGTATTGATTGTAGACGATTTCTCTATTTCTTTAGAGGTTTTCCTAAAGTCCTTACGTTTACTCACTGATACTAAACGTACCTTTGGTGCAGATGCTTTAAATTATTGGTTAGATAAGCCATTAAACGTGGTTGCAGCTCACACTGAATTATTAGGGTATCTTTATGATTGTAAAGGACTTAGAGTGCTACTATGACTTATTCACACTTGTGGAAAACCCTCCAAAATTATGTGCATAACTTTTTAAGCTTCTTGGATCAACACCCTTACATTTTTATCGGTTTGTTGGTTTTACTTTTTGTGAGTTGGTTTCGTATTTGTTGGAAGTTATTTAAACACGCACCAACCAAAGCAGAAAAGAAAAAGATTGTGCAGTGGTTTCTAAACGGTCTAATCTTCTTACTCTCGGTATCCTTTATTTTGTTACTACTAGTGATAGGTGTAGGTCAAGCTATTTAGTGCTTGACTTATTCTTTTATTTGTGTTATAATAAAATATACTTAAAAATAAAGATAAATAGGAGAATAAAATTATGGCTACGACATTCAAACTAGGTCTATGTGACAATAGACATGAAATAAAAGATGTAACAACCTACATCTTTTCTGAAGGTGATATTAGCTTCCCTATCGACCTTAAAACCTTGAGAAATAAAGTCGTAGATAGATTTAATGAGCTAGGTATTACAGACCACGATGATTTAATTATCTATGTAACAGGCTTGACCCCAGCTTTAACCGCAGTCATTAGAATTGCATTTAAGCACTCAATGACATTGACTTTGATGCACTATGACAAGGACTCTAAGTCTTATATTGAAGATGTACTCTTCTCTCCGAATGATGTTGGGTACGATTTAGAATACCCAACATGGGTAGCTTGTCCGTAACTGTATTTAGATTGAATATAGGAGAATTACTATGTCTATTGTAACTTTTAAAGATTTTACGATTGAAAACATTACAGACGAAGTTCACGAAGTTAACGAATTTCAAGGTACTTGGGCAGATAATCGCACGAATATTTGTGAAATTACGATTGATATTTCAACTGAGGTTGGAAGCAGAGAAGTCGATTTAGTAATGACAATTAAACCTCAAGAGATAGGTGCTTATGGTTCTTATGGAGATGATAGGGATAAAGGTTTCGGTATCTCGACTGAAATTTTTAAAGATTTAATTTCTCATGCTCTTGATGGTGCAGATAGTTTGACTTTGCAAGAGTTTGTTCACCATTACTTTGAGAAATTTGGTCTTACACATAGTGTTGAATTAAATTGGGGTAAATATAAGTATTTGGGTCACACTCTCTTGTATTTACCAACAGAAGACTCTAAGTCTACAAGTGCAATTTCTTTGAAACAAGCTATTTCTGAGAATATTGACTTAACTAGTTCTTCTTTTGAGGTAGTTCAGTTTACTTTAGATGATCTAACGATTGATTTGATTGAGAAACTTGTAGAAGGTCTTACTCTTAATGAGTCTCAACAAAATGAACATGAATTAGCTTTAGACCATTTACAGTATGCAAAAGAAGTAGCAGAAAAACGAAACAGTTTTGTTTATTATAAGAGTGCTTTGGAACTTCTTTTAAACACTAAATCTAAACACAGTTGGGGTATCCTTCCTTTGGAACTTGTCTGCAAAGATAATTTGGTTCGTGGTGAATTGAAGCATTTGTTCCCAACTGCAATTAAGAAAATGGCGAATGATAACATTGTTTATAGTTTACAAGAACTTTTAGGGGAGGTGTAGTCAAATTGACAATACCAAAAATGAGAGCTTGGGATTCTGAGAATTGTATTATGTTTCCTGACCATTGCTTGACTAAACATGCAGATGGAAAGGTTTATGCAATTTGTTCCCCACTTACAGGGAAGAAGTTGGTTATTGCACAAGAAATAGAGTCACAATATGTTATGCAGTCTTTCCATGTAGTTGATAGAAGACTAAATGGTGTGGAGATATACGAAGGGGATATTGTAGCGTTTGAAGATTACAATTCAGATTACGGTGATACTTATCTGAATTTTGGTGTAGTAGAACTAACTGATTTAGGTTTAAATATTACAAATCGTTTTGAAGCTGAGTTGGAAGACCTGTTGTTAGGTAACAATCAACTGGATGTGAAAGTTATTGGGAATATTTATCAAAACAAAGACTTATTAGAGGAAATTTGAGATGGAACTTAATTTAAATAATTTACAAAAGCTAAATGAAGAAGGTCAGTTGACTTCTTTTGCTCGTAATGAGTTGCCCTATTACCAAGATACCTACATTGAAGTTGAGGTTTCCGATTTACTGAACAGAGGTGCTGAACTTCGTCAAAACTTCCAAGGGGTATCCTTAAAACGTGGTGTGGAATTTTACTATTACGATTTTCGAACAAATACAGTATTTATGGTTAATGAATACCTTGGGATTAGAACTGAAAAACATTACAAAGTAACGGATTTGGAGTTAGTTGATATTTTAAAGGGTAACCGCTCTTTAGACGAATTTCCTACAGATAAAAACTTAGATTTATATTGGTTGCTGACTTCACAAGATAAAGATACTCTAGTAGGTTTGCTTTATAAGGCTTTGAAAGGGAAATAAAGGATTTTATGAACGGAACAACAAACTACAAAGTGTGGGATACTAAGACAAAACAGATGTTCCAAGTAGCTGGAATTGATTATATCCAACAAGAGATTTACCCAGTAACGGAAGATGAATTTAAACGGTTCATCCCACTGTCTGAGGGTATCCTCTTACCTCAAACTCCTTTCGTAGACTCTAAAGGTCAACCTTTATGTGCAGGTGCTATTATTAAGGTTGCTGATACAGTTTACTTTAGCGATGGTGGTTTCTACGAAAATCAAGATGAAGCCTATGGTGAAACTCAACTTGATAATTACTTTGCACTAGAGTTTGATGGGTTTGAATTTACTTTGACTAAAAGTAAATATGGTCTATTAGAGGAGTCTGCTTTGTGGTCTTCTATTTACGAAGATAACATGAGAGTTTTGAGTGATTTTCTACGCTTGTCGAACGATTTTACGATTGTGGGGAATATTTATGAAGATGGAGATTTGCTTAAAGGTGAGCAAGACTAGGTGAGGTAATTTAAAATGATGAATGAACTAGTAAATGAATTAAATGCAGTTATAGATAGCAGTTTTGAGCGTATTGTAGGTATAGGTAAATGGATTTTGTACTTTGAGCGTTTGAAAGCCAATAATGTAAAAGAGATTTTCCGAGTGAGTGTTAAATCTAAGAATATTCGATATTACTGTGTGAGTCATGATACCTCTGTAAGAGTTGTGTCATTGCAACAACCTACAGATAAGGTTACATTCAATACAGTGGCTGAGGTTATAGATTACATTTACGGTGGTTAAACTAAGGGAATAGAAAGAGAAGGAGAACTTATGTTCAACAACTTAACAGCAGAAGAAGTAAACGTTTTGGTTCGGAGCAGCGACTATTTTAAACTTCCAAAAGAAGTGGTTTTTTATAGCAACAGAGAAAACCTAGCAGATTGTTCTTTAGAAAACACCAAACACAATGAGGGTTGGTTAATCAAGACCAAAGATGTATCTTTTTATTATGATCCTCATCGTGAGTCTTTGAAATTGGATGTAGGTAATGGTTTATCCTTCGGTCTACCTTACAAAGTTTCCTTAGATGCTTTACCTAGTGTAATAAATTACAAGATTTCTATAACAGAATTTGAAATCGACCGAGATTTGTGGTTGTCTCATTACTTGCAAGAACTAACTCCAACAACTCGACTGAATTTGTTGTTTACCTTGCTAAGACAAGGCTTTGATTTAGATGTGGAAGGCTTGGTACATGATTAAAAACGAACTAAAAGAAATGCCCCTCTTAATTGCCAAAATAGAAGAGTGGTCTAAGGTCAGGGGTATCGACAAACTGCCTTATGAAACCCAACGTTACAAAATTATGGAAGAGTTTGGAGAACTCTTCGGTGCTTACTATCGAGGTCATTTAGAGGAATTGAAAGACTCGTTAGGCGATATTGTAGTTACTTTGATTATTTATGTTCAGCAATTTTCTAAAGGTGAAAGAAATTTCTTCGAAGAGTTTTGGTGGGTAGACAAAGGCGAGTTTAATTACTTAGGTTTCCACTTAGACCAAATCGCTATTTCGACTAATTTAATTTGGTTAGGAGCAAGCGGTATCTGGGTTTTGAGGGATGTTGTTGCAGATTTAAAACACATTGCAAAGCATTACGGTTGGGATTTAACTGAGTGCATAGAACATGCGTGGAACGAAATAAAAGACCGCAAAGGTCGAGTAGTTGAAGGAAAATGGGTAAAAGAAAAGGATTTACGAAATGCAACAACTTAAAATTTTCACCTCTGACTCTCCTTATAGAGAAGGTTGGAGAAGTGCTGATGATATAGCAAACGAATGGTTAAGAGAAAATCCAAATGTAAGAGTTTTAGACATGCGCTATCAAGCCAATGTTTCAGGTTCCGCTGACAGTGGGGTATCCGGTTCGGACTTCCACGAAGCGATTTGTTTGCTTTACGAAGTTCAAGAAAAAGAATAGGATACTAGTTATGTTACAAACAAAGATTTTTCTAAGTGATACAGATGGTGACCCTTCAGATTTTTGCAAAGCAGCAGACAAATTTAATGTTTGGGTCATTGAAAATCCTCAAGTTATTATTAAAGATGTGCAATATCAACACACTTCATCACTAGATAATTACGATAACAACTACATTTTGCAAGCTAGTTCTATTATGGTTCTCTTTGAGGTTTCAGAAGGTGCAGAGGTTAATTCTCGTAATGAGTGGCATTCTGTATGGGACAGACGCTCTATGTTTGAGAAAGAAATGCAAGACGAGTCTTGGATTGCAAAACAAAGAGAAATTGATTTTACTTTCCCTCTAGTTGGTGAATTGCCTAGATTGTACACACCTATTTTAGTGAAATTATCTGATGGTTCTTATTTAGTTTCTCAAGTTATGCTTAGTGTTAGAGACGGATACCACTTTGAGGGTATCCTTGATTGCGAAAGATTTTCTTGGCAGTATTTGCCGGAGTAGGTAAGGTGTTGTTTCATGGTCAAAGAACAGTTAGTAAAAATAGACCCTAAAAACTTAGAGTTTTGTTCGCTTGAGTTGAAGAAATTGCTTGAACGTAAGTTGAAGGATAAATCCATTATATTAGAAGTTGCTATTTACTCTAATCGAACTAGTCCTTTAAATATTGAGATAGAGGATTTTTCGCAAGGTGGTGCAACTCTTTGTGATGGTTATATTTGGTCTGATTTAAGTTTAGTTTGGTTGCGTAAAAGCTCTATGTTACCTTTGAGCGATATTAGTTTAGTAACTACAAATCAACTCGCAAAAATAAAACGTTGGGCAACGAAGTACATGGAAGAATTAGCACCTTATTACGAAGAAGAATTGAAAGGAAATAAAAATGAGTAAAACACAAATGGTATCCTTACCTTTAACGGAGTTAAATGAACTTTTAGTTAAGGAATTTGTAGTGGAAGAAGCTTTAAAACAAGGTTTAATTTCAGAGGATTTTGTTGAAGAAGTTTGTAGTAAATTTGAGGGGTGAGAGTATGGCTTGGAGACTGCATGATTTAATCCATTTGCATCTGACAGAAACTAGACTGTCAGACTTGGAAACTACTAAAAACCCGTTAGGTTTTTGTGATGATTTACTTAATCCAAATGAGCGAGATTTATTGTTTACATTTAGTCCTCTAAAGCAAGAGGTTTTTGATGTCTTTAATGAGATTGTGCGTTGTAAAAGTAAGTACATTACCACGTTAGGGCAAGTTGTAGATTTTATAAACTTTTGTGCAAAAGACCGTTCAACTTATCCTTATTCTGTTTTTGTTAACGAACTTTCTGAAGATGATTTATTGAAGGTAGATTTAGCAGAAGATTTGCTTGTTGTTATTGAATTTGAGGATTGAGATATGGCTTGGAGATTACATGATTTAATTCATTTACATTTAACCAATGTTAAATTATCTGATTTGCAAAACGGCTTAGATAGTTTGAAATTGTTAGATAATGTATTAAATGAGGTAGAGAATGGATACTTTTGGTTAACATTCAGTCCTCAATATAGAGAAGTTATGGATATTTTTAATGATATTGTGCGCAAAGACTTTAATAGAGTTACAACTTTTGGGCAAGTGAGGGACTTTGTAGAAGTTTGTTTTAGTCGTTTTTATGAGAAGTCAAATGAACAGTTAGATTTGGATGATATGCTTTCTGTAGTTTGTTCTTCGGAGTTACCAGACGACACGATCATTCTAATAGATTTTGAGGACTAAAACATGATTGAAGAATTAAAACCCTTCCGTATCAATTTTAAAAACGGAGATCAAACGATTTTCATAGTTCAAGACCAAATATTGAAGATGTTCTTCCGAAATGACTATGGTTGGTTGTCTGTACCTGATGAAATGTACAATCGCACTTGGTCTTATATAAAACGTAAGGGTATCACTTATATTTCTGAGTCCGAACTTCTCGAACTTTCTAAACAGTTCACAAACGGCTCAGACTTGTTACTAAATAATTAGAAAAGGAAAGTAACGAATGAATTTAACAAAATCAGTAAAAATCGGAATTGCTATTATCACAGGACTTGTCTTACTTGGACTTTTCCGTTTAACTGCGGTAAAAAGAATCCCAGCAAACACTGTTGGGGTTAAAGTAAGTGCTTTCGGTGGTGTCCAAGACACCACACTCCAAACGGGGTATCACCTAAAAATGCCTTTCATTGATCAGGTCTATACTCTTCCAACGTCTGTACAGACGAAAACAATGGAGAAAATTACAACTCAGACTAAGGACGGTCAATGGTTGAATACCAACATTGATGTTAAGTACAGAGTTAATAAAGAGAAAGCTATGACTGTCTTCACTAACTATACTAACTTGGAAAATGTGAATAATAGTGTGGTATCACCTGCAGTTCAACGTGCGATTGAATCGGTCACAGGTAGCTATGACATTTATGATATTCTCGGTAACAAGCGTACTGAGGTTTACGAAGCTATTGATAAAGCTCTTAAGGAGAAATTTGAATCTTATGATTTAGAGTTTGTGTCATTTACCATCACTGACCAAGACGCAGGTGATGAAATTGAAGCTGCGATTAAGAACGAAAGTGTTAAGCAAAAGGAAATCGACACTGCAAAACAAGAACAAGAAAAGGCGAAAGTCGAAGCAGAGACTAAGAAAGTCCAAGCTCAAGCTGAAGCGAACAACGCAGTCATTAAAGCTGAAGGGGAAGCTAAGGCGAACAAGGTAAAATCAGACTCCATTACTGATAACTTGATTCGTATGAAAGAAGCAGAAGCACGTGAAAAACATGGTTGGGTCACTGTTAATGGTGCTGGTAGCACTATTGTGCAGCCATAATTTCTCGGTATCCATAATTTAGCAAGACTTCAAAGGTCTTGCTTTTTATATTTGACAAATATATTTATTTTTGATATAATAAAGAAAATAGAAAATGAGGTTTAAAATTATGTATTCAGAAGGTGTGGAACGTTTAACCGTTTATGGTTCGAGTAAGATAGAGTCAAAATTGCAGACAAAGTTGCATGAAGGTACTTTATATTCGGTATATTTTTGTGAAAATGATTACCCTTTATTCAAGCGTTCTGGGTTAGATAAGGAGTCCACAGTGCAACAAGTTTTGGACTATCTTGATTATAGGTTTGCTATTTTGGAATTTAAAGGCTCTAACGGTGCTTGTAAGATTACTTTAGTTAATACTGATTACACAATTAAGATTGTGAGTTGTTCTTAACTGTTTAAAGAAGGGGAGTTAAATGTGGTTGATTGGTTATTGAATAAGTCTCACTGCGGTATAATTTCGAGTGTTTTAGGTGTGTTTGCATGTTTTTGCGTTGCTATTTTACTAAATTCAGTAGTAAGTGATGGTCAACTTTTCACACTTTCACTACTTGTTTCAATTTTTGTTTTTGTACTAACTTACTTTATTTTAGAGACTTTTACTAAACAAGAGTTTGTTTATGAAAAAGATTGGGTAATGGTTTACAGTCGAACAACTGATATTTCTGAGGTATTTTCCTTATCGTGGGAAACTAGTTCACATAGTATTGTTACCTTAACTCCCAATACTGTGTTGACTGAAACTTTGTTTAAAGAGCTTAAGCGATATAGTTCAGGTAAATTAGTTGGGGAAGTTACTCATAAGCAAGGTACTAAGAAGAGTTCAGCTTACGTTATAGTTAGTGAATTAGTAGATTTAAAGAATTTAGATAGTTATTTAACTAAAGTTGAATATAGAAAAATCAAAGGGTATCGAAATCGCTTAGGGTTTTTAAGAGGTAAAATTCGAGAGTTTGAGACTATAAAGGGTGTTTTACGTTTGACTTTTGAACAGGAAAAAGCAGAGACTATTTTTGATTAGAAAGTTTACTTTAGATTGAGTGTAAAGGACTGAGTAGATAAGGTTTGAGAAACTGTAGAAAGGGGTAGGTTTTAGTATATGAGTTTAGAGCAAGCAATTCAAAGTTGGAGGTCTCATTTAGATTTAGGTTCTAAGTGGATGGTTAAAATTTTAGGTAGCGAATACATAGGCCAGATTGCAGATGTTTATTATAACAGTAAAGTAGGTTCCATAATGGTTGAATTTGATGTCTTAAATCACTTTTGGGAACTGACTTATCGAGTACCTGTGCAAGAGTTCATGTCTAAATATGGTGTAGAGAAGATAACTTAGTATAAAAGATTAAACAAAATTAAAGGAGGTATTTATGTTTAAGCCTAAACCAAAACGCTTAACGGTTTACTCAACGGAAAAAGTCATTAAGAAATTGAGGCGACATTTGAAGAAAAATGCACGTTATGTGGTGTCGAAATTTGAAGAGGACAGACTCGGACATGATTCTATTTCTTATCAGCAGTCTTATTTGAACGTAGATACCGTTATTGAACTTGTAAGTTCGCTTTTGTTGGGTAGTTATGTAACTTTTACTGTAAGTGAAACTCAAGATTGCATTTCGCTAGAAGTTGTGAATACAAACTATAAACTAATTATTCTTAATTGTGATGAATTAGGTAAATCTACGTTTCGGAGGTAAGATAAATGGATAAATTATTTGAAGAGTTAGCAAAAACACTAAATGTGAGTACAGATTTTGTACAACAAATGGTAGGTAATTACCCACAGTTACGTTCGCAATACACTATTTATAGTATTATTGATAGGTGGGCTAATTTACTAAGTTTTTCGGTTTTTGTATTGTTAGTTGTAGTAGGGATTTTATGGTTGAAATATCATTCGGAAGTAACTAATACTGATAGAAAAGTAGAGGTAAACCCTCATTACAAACGTTGGTTTAAGTGTTTGATAATTAGTATAGTGGTTTTAATTGTTTGTACGTGCATATTGCTTTCAGTACAACCTTTATTCGCACCGGATGTCACGGTGTTGTTAGATATTATAAATCATTTAAAAAATTAAAGATGTCTTTTCTTTGGAGGTAATATACATGGACAAACTCTTTGATGAACTAGCAAAATCGCTAAATGTAAGCACAGACTTAGTGCAACAATTTGTGGGAAACTACCCACAACTACGTTCACAGTGGCAACTTTATAAGGTTTTTGACCTTTGGAACGATGTACTGAGTTTTGCAGTCTTTGTGATGTTAGGGGTTTCAGTTTATTTAGGTGTAAAATACCACTCAGATTTAGGTTATGATTCTGAGGAAGATGTTAACCTTATTCGTAAACGTTGGATAAAGAAACTAGCGGTATTCATAATTGCGTTTTGCGTAATTGACTATGCTTTATTGTCTCTTCAAACTATTTTGGCTCCAGACCTTACTCTGCTTTTTGAGGTTTTAAAACAGTTGAAGAACTAAATAGGTTTGGGGCGGTCAACTCTCGTAGAGAGTTGAATTTTCTTGTGGTTTGCGTTATAATAATTAGTAAGAAAACTATTAGGAAAGGAGTTAGACATTGTTTAATCTTAAAACAAAACGCGCTTACAATGACTTATTAAACTTGGCTTTTCGTACTTTGCAAGAAGATTTAGGTTTAGCTAATAAGATTACAGCAGTAGGGGCGCATGCAATTTATTCCAACTACTTTGCAGGGTTAATTGACTTAGCGGAGGAAACACGAGAAACCACAGACTTAGATTTAGATTACTTTGGTGGCTTGTATGAGCTTGATTACTTTACGTTTCAAGACCGTTTTGCATTGCGAATCAATGAACTAGGTCTAACGGTATCTTTCAAACCGATAAAAATTCGAGATACTTCAGTTACTTACAAGTTCCAAGTAACAGACGGTACTTGCGTAACTCCTTGTTTGAAGATTGACTTTAGTTCAAATCTTGGAACTTGGCAGTCTGAAGTCATTCCGATTGAACATTCTTTAGCAAGAAAAATTCAAATGTGCAATAGATATGTGGATCGTCGAGCAAAAGATAAAGTTGATGTTTACAATATTATTGCTTATAAGTACCCAAATGGAATTACTAAAGGTGAGCTTTTAGGTTTATTAAATCATTATGGTTGCTCTTTTAAGTTAAATCCTCGATGGGCGCAATCTGATGCTTTAGAGGTAGGTTTACAGTCCTTTAAGAACTTCAAACCTAAAGATACAGTCAATGGGGTATCTCATAGAGTCTGCTTGCTTTATGTTCAAACTCTACTATTAAGTTTAGCTAGTTCTGATGTGCCAAACGATAGGGTTCTATGAGGTGCAGAACAAATGCCTAAAATCAGTTTAACCCGTGAGATAAAGCTCACAAATGAAGATGCTTTAAAGATTATTGACTCCAAACCTTCTGAAAAGCTTCAAGCCATTTTAGAATCTATTGAAGTACAAGGTGCGGTTGTTCCAATGGAAAATAAACTTGTTGTAAAGTATGTATAGTTCAAGAAACAAGTCCAAGACTTGTTTTCTTTGCGTTTTTGTGCTATAATAAAGGAAATTTAAAAGAAAGGAAGAACTCTCGTATTGAAAACCAAAGAAGAGGTCTTTGAATTAGTTAAATCACACTTAATTGATCTAGATTCGGTATCAGAAGTCGCCACTCAGCGAAAGTACATTCATGAAGAGATTAAATCTTATCTAATTGAAAACTCTCTAGGGTTTGCAACAAGTCCTTCGGTCAATATTGAGTTGATGAACGCTTTAGATGAGGTAGGTTGGCTCGATAAAGGAACCTTTACTTTAGAAGGTCGAGTAGTAGTGCCTATTCGCAATTCAGATGGTTCGATTGCAACCTTGGTTGGTTGGCGAAAAGGATTCCCAAAGTATTATACGATTGCTGACAAAGACTTCTCTAAAGAAAGTCATTGGTTCAATTTAGATAGAGCCTTAGACAAGTCTTTCAACGGAGACAAGCGGTATCGAGGTTCTGTCGTGGTGGTTGAGGGTATATTTGATGCTCTTCATTTGGATGCTTATGGTGTACCAGCTATTGCGACTATGGGAGCGGACGTAAATGCTTATAAGGGAGCAGTTCTTAACTTGTTCGACAAGGTAATTTGCGTCCCGGATAATGATAAGGCAGGGCAGAGAGCTTTACTAGAGAAGAAGTGGCAAGTACCTACTAATTCGACTTTCTTGTATGTGGAAGAGAAACGGTATCAGTTCGGAGAAGGTCTTTCTTTTCAAGTAAAGGATATAGACAATTTCCTTAGTTTATATGGTTCTCAGATACATGAGGTATTGGTTCCTTTGGTACAAAATCAAGGTGCAGTAGTGGAAAGGTTAAGTTTATGAAAACACTAGAAGAAATGCAAGGAGATTTATCTCTTAAACGAAAAGAAGTTCCAGTAGGTTCTCTTTGGCGACACCTCAAGACAGACAACCTTTATACTGTCAAAGATATTGTAGTAGTTGAGTCTGATTTAACTCTTGCGGTATCTTACAAGCGCCTTGGAGAAACCTCTCGTATTCATTGGCTCCGCCCACTAGATGAGTTTTTAGATGGTCGCTTCAAAAGGGAAATTTTGTTCAAAGATGAGGTACTAGACGATGATTTCAACAAGAGATAGAGTTGATTATTGGAAACGGTGGGTCGGTTTAGGTTCTGAGTGGTTGACCGTAGACTTTGAGTCAGAGGTGGTTGTGGTTACAAACATTGAATATTCTAAAGATTTAAAGTCCGTAGTAGTTGAGTACACTCATTTAGGGTATCCGGGTTTCACAGAAGTTCTCCCAACGTCTCAGTTTACAGATGGGCGCTTTATCCGTAACACTTAATAAGTAGAAGAAGAACATTGAAAGTAGGAAATAAAACATGAAAATTGTAAAACGTAACGGTGCAGTAGAAGAGTTTGATGCAAATAAGATTTATGGTGCTTTGATTAAAGCAGCTCAGTCTGTTTATGTAGTAGGTGATGATTTAAGAAACAACTTAGCTCGCATTGCTAAAAGTGTAGCTTCTCAATTAGAGGAAACACATTCTGAGAACATTACTATTTCAATGATTCAAGCCTTAGTTGAGGAAAAACTCCTTTCAGCAGGGTATCTCCAAATCGCTGAACATTGCATTTCTTACCGTCTTCAACGTGATATTGATCGTACAGACTACAAAGATAATGTAGTTGTACATTTGCGTTTGGAACGTATTCGTTAAGTAAATTTTCCAAGATTTGAAAAGAAAGAAGAACACCTATGAACAACATGAGATTGTGGCACTTATACAAGCAGAAGTGGGTTTACGACTTCACACTTACAAGTGACGGTTTGGTTTACTTAAATGAATGGAACAAAAACTCTCTTTTAACTCCACAACCCTTTGAGAAAGCAGGGGTTGTGCCTTGTAGGAAAACTCCTTTACTTTCTGATAAAGGAGAACCGATTTATGAGGGGGATTACCTTCACCTTCGGTATCATTTATTGAGTTTGAACTTCAAGCACTTTGAAGGATTCGTAACGTACACTCCTTTAGGTTTCTATCTAATTAGTTTAGATGGTGCAGTTTTACCATTTACAGAAATTGTAAGTATGTCCTTAGAAGGAACTATACACGTTGATTTACTGGGGAATATGTTTGAAAATCACTCTGAAGAGTACAAAGCTTTAAGGGAAGTAGAATATGTTATCTCTGTCTCAGGATTTGAACTTGGTATCCCTCTAGGTTCTCGTTATTATTACGCTGGTTTCAAAGACTCTGATGAAGAATTGAACCTTTTAGAAGAGGAAACGCACCCAGCGATTTGTCGTTATGATTCTTACTATAAAGCGGTTCACCGTTTACTCTATTTACGTTCTAAGTTACCAGATGGTCGTTGGATATTTAAGGTTGAAGTAGCGGGCACTAAGAAAGATGCTCGTTGGGGTTGGTTTTATGCTTGATTTCCACCAAGAATTAGTAAATGCCTATCCTTTGGTAAGTCAGTTAAATGAGCTGGCTTACAACTTAGTCTATCAAGACACTTCGTTTATTGAATTTGTAGAGTCTGTCTGTCAACAAGCTAATGTTGAGTACATAGACTTCAGAGACAAACCAAGCACCCTCCCTAGCGGTATCTTTATTTTAAGATTCAAATATCAAAATGTAGCTAGTGAGATTGAATTGCACATTTTCGAACTTGTAAGCAATGCACTTCCTTACACCGACTACGATTTGGTAGGTCGCATTTCGGAAAAGATTGCTGCTAGAAAACATGAACTAGATGCGGTTTTAACTCAATTTGACCGACAAATTAATCAACACTTAGAAAAAGTAGCGAAAAGCGTAGAAAAGTCTTGACACATCTAACTTTTTATGATAAAATGAATAAGTAAAGTTGGTTAAGGACGTTTCGACTTTGCAACTACCGTTTTGTCCTAGTTACGGTAGGAATTTCTTCCAAGATTTCGCATTAAGGACTGTCGAAGGTTCTTGATGTTTAGGTTTGCCACCTTTCATTTAGGCTCGCAGACTAACTCACAATCTCCTTTTGTGAAATTTTTATGTTGAGGTTGCGAACTTTAATAGGTTCGTAGCTTATAGAACTACTTTAAGTAGTTCGAATTGGTTAGTTTTCCATTCAACTAATCACTCCTTTATTTAACAGTATATTAGGCAGTGAACTGTCATAGGTTTACTGCTTATAGGCAAGGTTTAGACGTTTCCTTGTCGAAAGAACATTTTGTTCTTCTTTTCTTTTTCGAGTTAGGTTGCAGATTGTCGAAGGTCTGCAACTTGTAGGGGATCAGACAGTTCCCCTTCGCATAACTTTGTTTCAGGGTATCCACTTTTCGAAGGGTGGTTACTCTTAGAAGGTTAGTCCTTCTGTAAATGCATACCTCCTTATGATGCATAGGCTATTGGGTTTTAAACTATCAAAGGTTTAAAACTCATTGGAACCTCGGTTCCAAGAACATTCAACGTGCATGTTAAATGCTCATGATGTTCTCCTAGTATTTATTTTATTTCGGGGCTTTGAACTTTAAAAGGTTCAGAGTTCATAGAGAGTAAAACTTACTCTCTGATGGTGAATAAGACATTTCTTAGGAGCCTTCTTTTTCTATTTTTTCAGGTTACAGACTGTCGAAAGTTTGTAGCTTGTAGGTAAGCACAAGTCTTACCGAACACGGCAATACATAGTTGTCACTTTCTTTTTGAACCTAGAGATTGTAAAAGGTCTTTAGGTTGTAGAGGTTAAGTTTTTCGGATTCATTTTCCTTAACCTCGCATAGATGGTTCTCATCGAACTATTTCCTTTCCATATATTTTTCAGGTTGCAGACTGTAACAGGTCTGTAGCTTATAGGTAAGTTTAGCTTACTGAAGTCCGCAATGGACAACAAATTTGTTTGACTGTCGTGATGATAGGCAAAGCCAAGAGAGACGCTACTTAACCGCTGTTAAGGGTATCTTTTTCGTTGGCTTTTTATGTTTGGTTGTGAAACCAAACAGTTGGTTTTATGAGATTACCTCAAAAGGCACAACTATCGTTAGGTCTGAATGATAGACTAAGATTTTGTTAATTTGTTGGTTGATTGATTTGGTTGCTTAGTAACTCCTCTTATCAAAAATTTTTACACTTTGTACACTTTGCTAATTAAACTAGCATATTTCACTTTACTAAAACTACTAAATAGAAAGCTTTACAAAAGAAACAGAACACTAACGATAGACTTTATTGCTTAAAATTGCTTAGAAAATGCTTTAAATTGCTAAATATTGCTAATTATTGCTTAGAAAAAACTTGAGGTAAATCAAACATGGTAAAACTAGACTTGACACAAATTTCGCAAGAGCAAATGGCTCAAATGCAAGCTGTCCTTGCAAAAGATACTGCTGGTGCTAAACGTTCTCCACTTACTGAGCTTGGAGAAGAACTTGGTATCCAAATCTTTAACCGTGCGAAGGACGGTTACACAAACCAAAAACTTTTGGTTTATATCCCTCGCATGGGCTTCCCAACTGTTGACGAGAAAGGTGATTTGATTCCTTTCCGCGTTCCTATGCGTAGTGTCACTATGAAGAAATTCAACAATGGTGACAAAGAAAACAACTGGGCAGGTTCAATGCCTTACTTTGAGGAAGCCAAAGAAGAAAACCGTGTCTTTGCACCTTATGGTCAATCAGGTAACAATGAGTACCTTCGTGACTATATTTCAGCAGCATTTGACATGCGTCGTGCGAAAATTGAGCTTGAAGTAGCTCGTCAAGGGTATTCTTCTGTAGCTGAGTTGGTTGCAAACGACCCTCAGTACAAAGAAGAAAAAGACTTCACTAAGAACTTCATGGAGTATGTGTTCTTGCAAGTTCAAAGTAACTCAGACATGTGGTTCCCTATTGTTGTAATTCCAACTACAAAGGACGCACATGGCAAGTTCACAACGACACCAGAAACACATCCTTTGCTTGATGATGCTGGAAACCCAACAACCGTAGAGAAACAAATTCCTCGTATTGATAATTATGGTAAACCTATCTGCGATAATGATGGAAACCAATTATTTGAGACACGTGAGTTTGCTCATACGATTGACGGGGAAATGAAGTGGCATAAGCTTACTACAAAAGCCTTCACTGAAAAATTGGTGAAAGCTCTTGAGTTGCAAGCACAACAACCGGGTATCACTGAACTTGGTGGGTTCTTCGTTCTCTTCAACTATGAGATTGATGAACAAGCACTTGCAAAAGCGAAGAAAAACGGTGGAGCTTCTTACGAAAGTGAAGATTCTAAATCAGGTGCTTCATTGAACATTCAAGTTATGCAAAAAGTGGCTCCGTTCACTGACTTGTACGACTTGACTGAGTACCTTGGTCTTCAAGAGCAATGGGATAAGGAAGCCCAAGCTCACTACAACGCTCTTTACCTTGTACAAACAGTTCGTAACTGTGAGTTGCTTTCTGACGAAGAGGTCAATGAAAAATTGGATAAGATGTACGGTAGTCTTGACAAAGTGAAAGCTGAAGTTGAGAACATCCAAACAACTGCTGAAAACCTTAAAAAAGGTGTAGCAGCAGGTGGGTCTGCCAACCCTATCACAAATTCTGCAGCTAACCGTCTAGGTGCGAACGCAGGTCAACTTCCTCCAGGTGTTGATGTTGACCCAGCAAGTGCTTTGGACTTTGGAGCTGAAGAGTAAGGGTAAAAACTCCATCATTAAGAGTTATTAGCCTTTAAACTCTCCTTAATTGGTAGAGAGGTATGTCTTATAAAACCGAGAAGGTCAAACTAACTATGGTTTGACCTTTAACAAAGAATTAACTTTCTTTGTTTTCTCTAAGTTCCTAGTCTTTTCTAGGAATTTTGCGAAGATAAAGAGGAAAGGAAGAAGAACAAAATTGGCAACAGTAGTAGATGAACTATTTGCTGACTTACAGGTTAGTAAGGGTGAGAGCAAAAGTGAGCTAAAACAGACTTCACTTTTTGACTCAGAAGAACACCGAAATTACCTAGAGGGTATTATTGCTAGAGGTCAGAAGTCCAAGTTATTGGCTTGGGAAATAGAAAACTTTGCTCAGTACGAGAAAGAGCGCTTTGAGTTCGGTTCTCATTGGGTGTTGTTACTCAAGGCTTTTAACTCAACTGGGAAGTCCAATGCTTTAAAGGCTTTGGAGTACAACTTAACTACTAAGGGTATCGGCTTGCAACTGGCGAAAGGTTTTATTAAACATGGAGCGTTAGAAGCAAAGATTACAACCTTTTGGTCGGATGGGTTGGAAGTTGAGTATTATTTAACTCGAACAAGTTTAAGTCCTCGCTCTACGTTTAAGAACGGATATAGAGTATACTTGAATGAATACGGTACTCGTAAAGAGGTGTATAACACCCTTGTAGATGGTCGCTTTGTAAAAGTCTCTGAAACCCCAAGTTTCTTGAAACGCTACTTCAACTTAGCTGAGGTTGGGGGTCGTTATTTGAACTTAATGAGGGGAGCAGAGGGTCTTCCAGTATTGGAACAATCCCCAGCTTCACTTAATAAGATGTTGTCGCAAGCAGCGGACTTAGAAACCGCAGAGCAAGCGATTAAACAAATGACGGATGACAACAAAGAGACTTTCCAACAGTTAGAGGTTGTAGAGGGTCGTATTCGCGTTTATTCTCAAGATATTGTAGAACGTAGACACTTAACCAAAGAAGTTATTCGACAACTAGAAAGTCAAACTCATGCTTATGAACAGTTAGAAAAAGGCTCAGAGGGTATCCTCGAAGTCGCAAGCGACTTGAAAGCTATGTCTGAGTTGGAAGGGACAACTACGATTGATAGTGTTGATTTGAAAGCACTCAACCAAGTCCACTCTATTCAAACTAAGTTAAAAGAGTTTGGTTCAGAGGTTTCCTTACCAACTGTAGAAGTTGCAAATTTGAATGAGTTAGCGACTCTTGATAAGATTTCAAAAGGTCTGACTGCACTAAATGAGGTTGAGAGTTTCGGACAAGCTCCAAGTAGCTCTTCAACTCAAGTCTTGGAAGTTGTTTCAACATTGAACTCAGCTTTAGAGGACTTAAACACCGCTCCTAGCTTTGGTTTGATTGAAGAAAGTAGAAGTGAAGAAGTTCACTCTCTCTTGGCTTTGGAGTCTCAATTCTCAGAATTAAGCACCTTAGATAAGCAGTTGGAATTTGAAGGTTCAGAGAAAGAGTCTTGCTTTAAAGAAAGTGAAAGTTTGTTGCAAGAGTTAAAAACCCAAGGGTATCCAGTAGGTGTCTGCTCACATTGTGGTCATCTTTCAATTACAGAACCTTTTGAGATTGGTTTGACTGTAGTAAGTCCGCATGAGCATAGCTAGGAGGTCTCAGATTGGCTCAGATTTGATTTTAAATACTTGGTTGTCTATTTATGTGTCTGAGATTTAAAATCGAGTAGAAAGCAAATGAGAGGGTTTTGAGAGGTAAGTAAATTTGAAAAAAGTAATCGGCAACACCTCAGTTACTTTTGGAGACCGCCACATTGAAAATGTGTATAGAGGTCAACACATCAACTACCAAGAGAACTGTTATTGGTGTATGGATCAAACTTTGGAGAGGGTTCAACTCCTTGAACCAGAGTTATATAATGAAACAGGCGATTTTATTGGGGTTCGCACAGGGGTATCATGGCTCTCTGGTGACCGTATTATGCTAAGTCGCACCATGAAATTCTTGGACTCGATTAAGAGTCACAAAGTTATTAACAGAGGAAACCATGACTTACATGGTTCTGAGGAGCGCAATGACTATTTGTTCTTGTCGTCATTGGGTTACTTTGACTCCCCTGCACATTTAGCAGAGGAAGATAAGCAAGTAGGTCGAGTGATGTTAGAGTCACCAGACTTAATTGACCCAGATACAAATGAACCTATGAGAGTGGTTTTCCACTATGTTCCTTACGGTAAAGAGTTTGAGAAATTGGATATTGTAGAGGGTGTCACTAATATTGCGATAACTCACTACGATTTCCGAGTAGGTTTGACAAACTTTACAAACAATCCGGAAGCGATTGACTTAACAACTCATGAACCCTTTTATGGGGTAGACTTGATTTTGAACGGTCACATCCATCAACCAAGTGAGTTGAAGTCTTTTAAAACTGAGGGTGGGACTACTTGCGCCTTTATGAACCTTGGTTGTATGGCTCGTCCAAAGCGCTCAGAAGACTATAGCTTCGTATGGTGTGCAGTAGTGAAGATGCGTAAAAATCCTCACACGGGCTTACCAGAGGTTCACTTTGACCCACAAGTATTTGAATTAAAACCACCTTCTGAGATTTTCTTGGAAGATACAGAAGGGTCAGTAGCAGAGCAAGTCAAAGCAGAAGGGAAACAAGCTCAACTCTCAGAAGCCTTAGAAGGTTTAAGAGACTTTAACTGGGCCGGGGTATCCCTTTCTGAGCGCTTAAATCTTATGGTCTTAGAACCAGAGATTAAGGACTTGATTAAGCACTATTTGGCGCTTAATTAACTAGTGTTTCGTTGTGAAGATAATGATTGCAGTAGGTTTGTTGATTGTTTTTCAACTTTCCTACTTGATGATTGAGATTGTAAAGTTTTCGATAAAAGCAGACAAGCGAAGAAAACAAGAAGAAAATAGGAAGGACAAGTAATGTCAGTAGAACAAACCTTGGCTCGGTTAGAGTCACTAAACAAACAAGTTTTGGAACATAACCGTAAAGAGCAAGAAATTAGTGGGTCTAAAAAGGCTCGTATTCAAGCGATTTTGAAAGAAGTTGAAATTCTCAATTCCCTTGGGTATCCAATCAAAATGGAACTCGCTAGTGAAACAGAGTTCACGAAAGAGTCGATTGAAGCTTACAAAACACTTGCAAGTAAAATTTTGGCTGAGAAAGTTGCTGAAGCAGAGCGCTTAGAGAAGTTCTTTGAAGCGGTTGAAAAGAAAGACTATGACACCATTAAAGAAATTACAGGAGAAGATGTTTCCTCAGTTTCTTATGATGTTGAAGTGACAGATAGTAAGGAAGTTAAAGCAGAAGCAAAAGAGATGACGGCTCAAATGTTGGAAAATGAAGTAGTAGTGGATATTGCAAAAGGTGACTCTCCACTTATTCCAGAGCCAACAAAAGAAATTAAGTTTGAAGAAACTGCTCCAACTAAGGAAGAGCAAGCGGTATCCCCAACTACCTCAGAAACTCCAACTAGTGTAGAAAATGCACAAGTTGAAACTAAATCGGCTAATGCAGATACAAGCGCAGTTGATTTGCTAAGTGGTGTATTTGGGGGTGCAACTCCAACTGAAACTGTAGAGGTAGAAGTTCCTAAAGTTGAGGAAACGCCTAAATCAACACCAAGCGCAGATACAAATCCATTTGCAGGGTTTGACACTGCTTCTTGGGAACAAGGCTTCAAGTTAGATTAAGGAGAACTGCTGAGATATGTTTTTAAAAATTGCATTTGACACGTTAGCAGAAGAAAGTCGCTTGTTGATTGATACAGTAAAACGCTCTATGATTGACTCTAAGAGCAAGAACGTAGTTATGAAGGTTGAGCCTAACGGTGCGGTATCCTTCCTTGCCCTTACAGATATTGTGGTTGCAAAAACAAGTGTAACCACTTCTGCGGTAGAGGTTACAGAGTTTGAGGGGAAAGAACCAATTTACTTCCAAGTACCAGCTATGACTTTAGAGAAGTTGATTTCAACCTATGCAGCTAGTGAATTGACCACTCCATTGAGTGTGACTTTCCACCCTCTAACTGATATTGAGGTTGCGATTACCGTTCAAGAGAGCTTGAAGTTACCCGATAAAGATGAAGAGATTCGGAACTCTTCTCTCATTGCAACCACTCCACCTTTTTATATTTCAGACTTGTACCGTTTAGAGTATATTAGTGTTGCAGACAATGAAGAAGTTCCGTTTGTAGAGTTGACAGAACAACAACGTGAGGATATGATTCAAACCCTGAATGACTTAGCTCCTTACACTCCAACAACCAATGAAATCCACAACGATTTGATGTTTAACCCAACTACCCAAGCCTTGGAGTTTTACAAAGACACTTATATGCCTAGTGTTCAGAACAATATGGACTTCTTCTTGGAAGAGGGTGGTCTTCGTCCAATGAGTTTGATTGCTTTGAAAGACTTGTTGGCTAAAGGGTTGTTCTCATTCTACAAAGATGAAGAAAAACACTTCTTTGTTTTGAAACAAGGTGCTACTGTACTAGGTGTCCTCTATGATGTAGATGTGGCTTACCCACCAAACTCTTTGGATCAGCTTGGAGATTTGCCTTGGGTATCTATTTCTCGCCCTCTTGTTGAAATGTACTTGAAACGTATTAATGCTTTAAGTGGTCTCATGTCTGCAGAGCGTATTCAAGTTATTATTTCTGATGATTTGAAGAATGTAACCTTCAAATATGGAGATTTAGACTTGACTGCCCCTATTGAACACGTGCATAAGGTAACAGAAGGCAACCAAGCGAAGTTGGAGCTAGGTGGTTTCCAATTCGGACTTTCACCAGTTTACTTTGACTACTTGTTATATGGTAAAGGTGAGTTTGCTGACGATATTCGCTTTGGTTTTGCGGGTGCGGGTAAGTTTGTCTTTATTAAGAGTTTTGACTCATCTAATATTTGGTCTGTTGCTATGAGCAGTAACTAAACCAAGGTTAGTAATTAGAAAAGGAGGTTTTCCTTGGTTTCAGAAACATTCGCAAGTCGTCTAGGTGCGATTAAACAAGATTACTCCTTGAAAGAGGATAGACTTAGAAAGCGCCAAGATGATATTGCACAACTAGAAGATTTGCGTACTCTCTACTTGAATAGAGCAAAAGCCTTGCAATACGTTGTTATGTTGAGTAACGATGGTACAAAAGGTTTGCGTGACTATATGGAGGGTATCATTAACCGAGCTTTGGCTTTGGTCTTTGGAGAAAATGTGTATAAGTTCTCTTTGATTTCCGACTTGAAAGCTCAGAAAGTTCACTTGAACTTGTTGGAGTTCAAGAACGGTCAATGGAACGAATTAGTGATTGGTAAGCAAACAGGAGACGGTATGGGTCAAATCATTGCCTTTCTATTCTCTGTAGTTTTGACTGAGATTACCAACCACCGTATGTTGTTTGTGGTAGATGAGTTGATGGGAGGTCTTCACGAGAAAGCAGTAGAACTAGTACAACGTTGTATTGCTGAGTTTGAAGGTCATGGAGGTCAATTCACTATGATTGAGTACACCTTTGAGGACTTTGGTAAAGAGTTGATGTTGGCTTTCGACAACAAGAAAGAGCGCACCAATATTGTGAATTCAAGAGAATATCCATTGTTGCCGGAAGAAAAAGAAGTTGCAACTGAGGTTGTAGCTTAATAAAGAGAGAGGTACTTAGCGGTTTCTCTTTTTTCGATTGACTTTATCTGCTCTAAGTGCTATGCTTTAATTACATACACTATTAAAAAGTAAGAGGTTTCATTACATGGAATTACTATATTTTATTGCAGAGTCTTATAATAAAGACTTTTTAGACTTTGGTTTGAAATATTTAGCTAGATTTAAAACCTATAAAGAAGCTTATAAATACATTCAGGACATTATTGGTGATTCTGATTATGTTGTTACTGTAGAAGACCGATTTGTAGCAAGCAAGCGCCCAGTGGGGTTACAACGTGCAGAATCTAAAGGGGAATTAGAGTCTTATTATGAAATGTTATTCACAAGAGGTTTTAAAGAAAGTGATTACAAAGAACTGATTGAAGATTGGTTTGCTATTAGACCAACACGGTTAGATTTAGAAGAGGAATATCTTCGATTATTGCGAAATAAAGGTAAGGTAAATAGTGATTTTTGGGGTTCTGCGTTAGATGAAATTGCTACTTACTTAGGAAATTTAGATAAAAAGGTTGCATTAGGTGTTGTACTATACTACTATATGAACTTTGGCGCAAACTGCGAAGACCAACTTATTACAGATATTCGAAGTGATTTAGATAATGGAGTTGAATTTGATTATGTGCGAAGAGTTGAGTTTAAAGAATAGGTTGTATAAAAGTAGGGAAGATGAAACTAAAATTGTTGTAGTTAAAGAAGTAAACGATCATGAAGTAACTTTCCTCCACGCACCTCCAATGAATAGTGATATACATTGGCTTGTACCCCCTCAACGTGAAACTTTGTCTTTGAGTGACTTTACCTCTACTTATAAACCTTTCAAGCACTAAAACCCTTGCGGTATCTCTCTACCAACTAAATTCAAAATGTAACAAAGTCGTAATATTAAATTGCGACTTTCTTTGTTATAATGATTTCATATTTTGATAGCAAAGGATTTTCCCAGTATGAAAAAGAGAGTATTATCAACGCTTTTGTTGAGTACAGTATTATTAAGTCAAGGTTTAACAACCATTCAAACAGTAAGTGCAGGAGCTTTAACTCCGCATGAAGTAGTTGATGTACCACAAACAACTTCAACAGGTGTATCCAACTCTGCCATTGCAGAACAAGACCAGAAAGTTGAGCAATTAACTGAAAAGCAAAAAGAAGCAAGCTCTCAACTAGATAAAGTTCAAGGTCAAGTAACGGCTTTGGAAACTGAAAAAGCCAACTTACAAGCTGAAACTGACCGTTTAGAGTCAGTTTCCAAAGACCTTGAAAAAGACATCAACAACTTGTCTAAGAATATTGTGTCTCGTCAAGAGTCTTTAGAGAAACAAGCTCGCAGTGCGCAAACTAGTGGTTCTGTGTTAGACTATGTAAATGCAGTTGTCAACTCAAATTCTATCTCTGACGCTATTTCTAAAGTCTCTTCTATGAATCAAATTGTTGAAGCAAGCAACAAAATGTTGGCACAACAAAAGAGTGACAAGGAAGACATTTTAGCGAAACAAGAAGAGAACAACCAAGCAATTAACACAGTTATTGCCAACAAAGAGAAGTTGGAAGATGATGCACAAGCTCTAAACTCTCGTAAGGCTGAGTTAGAAGTTGCTAAACTGAACCTTGAGGTTGAAAAGACCGAAGCAGAGGATAAGAAAGCTGAGTTGGTAGAGCAAAAAGCAGAAGCAGAACGCCAAGCAGCTAAAGCCTTGGAAGAAGAAAAGGCTTACTTAGCTCAAAAAGAGAGTGAAAAAGCAGTAGTAACTAACTCTGCCAACACTTCGTTAGAGCAAGAAGTCTCAGCGGTATCCACTCCGTCTGCCCCAACTACCTCAGAAGAAGTAGCTCCAAGCTCTGAACCTCAAGAGGAAGTAACAACTCCAACACCAACTCCAACTGTAACTCCTACGGTAACTTCAACTGCAAGCAGACCTAGATACAACACAGACGCTTCAAGTTACCCAATGGGGGAGTGTACTTGGGGAGCTAAAACATTAGCACCTTGGGTTGGAGATTATTGGGGTAATGGAGCGCAGTGGGCGACAAGTGCTGCTGCTGCCGGATTTAGAATAGGTTCAACTCCACAAGTAGGGGCGATTGCATGTTGGAATGACGGTGCTTATGGTCACGTTGCGGTAGTTACTGCGGTTGAGTCTAACACTCGTATTCAAGTTTCTGAATCTAATGTTGGCGGAAAACGATACATTGGTAACCACCGTGGTTGGTTTAACCCAACGACAACTTCTGAAGGATTCGTAACTTACATTTATCAAAACTAAGAAAAATAAGAATTTTGGTCCAGTATATGAGGGTATGCTGGATTTTTTCTTGTTTTCATTCGGATAGTAAGTAGAAAATCTTGAAAGTTGAGATAAAATACATGTACGAATTATTAAAAGGTTCTCAACCTGTATCAACTCAAACCCAACAAGGTCAAGGGGTTTTACAGGTTAAAGTAACCAATAAATACGTTGAAAATTTTGAAAGGTTCTTATGTGCAGGAGCTTATAAACAGTTAAAAGAGCGAAAAGACAAGGGAATTACTGAGGGTATCATTTCCAAGTTCTCGCCTAATAATGTGCGTAGAGTGGTTTTAGGTTTGGACGGTATTTATGTCCAATTCTATGTTTCCCCAGTCAATTTCAAGGCAAAGGAGCAGTTCGTACCAATTACATTTACAGAGCAGTTAGGTACAGAGTTGTCAGCAGAAAGCAAGTCCACTCCAATAACTAAGGTGTTGAGAGGTGACAGTCGCTCGCTCTTTGGTTCTCGTGTCTTCTCAAGTGTAGAAGAAATTATTGTACTGAGTAGTAGCTCAGAAGTTCAAGGGTATCTTTTAGACAACCACGGTCTCGATTGGTTCTTAGACCCAAGTAGAAAACAAACCGTAGAGTCTTCATTCAAACGACTAAGAGCAGTTGGTTTGGTGGAAGACAGTGTGACTTGTAAAGAGTTTGTGGAGAGTCATAGAGAACAAATCAATGACCCTTACGGTCTCATTTTGAGAGACACAGAATTGAACTATGTAGGTGCTTTATTCAATGATGACTTGTACTATACCCACACGGCTCTTCGTCCACAGTATTATGAGATGGATGAAGAGGGTGGCACTCTATGGAACTACTTCCAAGAAGTGAAGAAAGGCACACCTAAATCAACTAAACCTGTTGAAACTAAGGACATTGGCGAAGGGTTCTTGAAAGATTCTGACCTAACTTTAGTGAACAATTTCTTAGGCTTGGTGCGTGTCCTTGAGGGGTATCAGTCTGAGATTTCAGCTCAATTTCCGACCTTGAAAGAGACGTTAGAGGTTGGAGAACATAATAAAGCTTTAGCGAAAGAATATGTAAACTCTATGGTTGCTTTTGTGAAAGAGCATCGAGATATTACTTCTTATCCGAACCCTAAAGTAACCATTACGACTGATACAACTTATTTAAGAGCAGTTTCCGTAGCGAATTACCTCTTGAAGAACAAAGACAAGGTAGGGTTAAGTAAAGGTGTCGATTCCGTATTCATTGGGTATCTAACTGCGCTAACCACTTGTTTGGAGCTTGCTTTAGAAAACATTACTTTTGATTTCATGAGATCTGAGTTTGTTTCAAGTTATAAGAGTGGGTTAGAGTTGTATTTTAGCAACGTGTCTGAGGAAACAGAAAAACTTGAGGAAGAGCCTTCAGAAGAACACACAGAAGAAGACAACACTATTGAGAAATACCAAGGTCTTTACGATAAACTAGACAATTTCGGATTTGATTTAGAGGGTGTAGAATTTAAACCTTTAGCAAGAGAAATTACGTTAGAGGGTGCAGACTTCTTACCAGAGAGCGTTTTAGATACAGTAGGTGAGGTTTCTCCTTTGTTTGCAGTAATTAGTTGGTTGTCTATGAACTCGGTTTATTCTTTCGATACATTCTTTAACGAAAAAGAGTTCTTCCAACTAGCTTGCTCTTTGAAAGACCTTGATTTGTCAGATGAAGAAGCAATTAAACTAGCAAGTTTCGGTATCTTTGGGTTAGAGTTAAATTCTGTATTTGAAGGTTATAACGAGTTTATTGATAAAAATTCTAAACTAAAAGAACATTTCGGAGAGTTGGACAGTTATTTTGCAAATGAAGGTAAAGGTTCAGAGTTTAAACAAATTAGACCGTCCTTTAAAGAGTTTGCAGAGCGTTTCGCTAATGAAGTTTCTGTGGAGTTGTTGACTGCACCTAACTACTTAGCAGTAGATGTTTTACGTTCTGCTTATGGTTTCAACGCTTGGGGTGTTCCCTTACCCAAAGTCTCTCAACTACCTAACCTAAGTAAGTTTTTAACAGATGTGGTAAATACTACAAGGGTATCTTATCGTTTCCGTCGAGACTTTGAGAAGTTTGAAAAAGAGTTTGGAGCAGATGTTATTAGTCGTTTGAGTAGTAAACACTTAACAAAAGAGGGTGATTTCCTATAAGTAGCATTTTCAGTTACTATCCACCAAGTGAAGTAAGAGATATTAGCGAAGTTTTCCAAAAAGCATTAGAATTAGTAGAGAAGAAAGAAGGTGATGAGCGTGAGTAGAGTACAAGATCAGATGGAGAAAATCTCAAATCAACTTGGTTTGGGATTAGACAATCAACAGATTGTTGACGTTGTCTATAGTTCTGTTGAAGAATTAGTGGAAAACGGACTTGAAGGTTCAGATGAGGTCGTTTATTTCTATGCTACTTGTATGTTAGCTTGCGCCTTCGGTCAACTTTCTTTAGATAGAAAAGCAAGTGGTTTTACCTTTGGTTTTAGTGATTTAAAACCGATTTACACTCAGTTAGAGTCAGAATTAGCAGTTCATTCTGTTGAAAACCAACTGAAAAATCAGTTAGCGGTATCCGACTTGCGTTCTAATTCCTTGAGAGACTTGAAAGAAGAGCAACTAGAACACTTCTTAATTGATGATATTGCGACTGTTTCTAAAGCACTTGATTTAGAGTTTGACCCTACCTCGGTATCCTCAGAAGTCAAAGAGAGTTTAGTTTCTGTTGAAGACGAGACTTTTGCAAGAAAAATTAAAGCTTTAAAATCATCAAGTAAATTAAACGCTGATGTGGTTTCTTTAGTTGACTCTTTGCTTGAAATTTATGATTTTGCCTTTGAAGCAGGTTATGAATTGGATAAATACGAAGGGGTTGTAGTTGGTTTACCGGACTTACCTATGGTTATTATCCAAGGAGAGCAAGCAGTTCAACCGAATTACACTGCATCCTATTATGCAGGAGAAGCTATGTTTTCTCCACTTCGCTCTATTTCTGTAAACACTTCAAGGCAAGTAGATTTGAAGGAAATTGTTGAGTCTAGCAAACCGATTTATTATCCTTACAAAATGTTAGAGTTTGCTTTAAGTCGTAAAGTAACTGTTCAAAAAGATGATTTGAATTTCCCTTCAGTTCCTATGAAGTGGAAAGGTTCAGATGGACAACGTGAAGCGATTAAAGACTATTTAACGAAGAGAGCTTGGGAATATTTGGTATTGGTGTGTGATAGTTACCAAAATGGGTATTTTTGGTCAGACAAGGTTGCTTACTTCGGTAAAGGTGCAACAAGACCGATAACTCCAACAGATAACCAAGTCTTTAAAGAGTATTTAGCTAAATTTAAAGCTACTTTCTCTACGTTTTCTATCTTGAAAAACCATGTAGGAATGATGGAGGACGAGAAATGGGCTTCTGCTGAGTGGGTAGTGTCCGCTCCGATTTCAGAACTCCAAAATAGTGAGTTCAACCATAGTAGTGCTTTATATACAGATGTATTTGAATATGGTGGTGACTTTGAAGTTCCTTTGGTAAAAGACTTTAAAGATGTCCGAGTGAGCCATTACACTCATATTGCAAGACCAGAAATTGCAGAAAGTGAACCTTTGTTTGCATATAAAGCTCTGGAGTCTTTACAGAGAAAAGGCGAGAAACTAACCTATGGCTACCAATTACTAGGCAAAGGTCTTGATGGTCGTATTTTAACGGCTTCAAATGACATGACGGCTGCAGTAAATGCTGGAGCTAAGTTAGTCCTCACTTATTGGGCAGGTTCTCGCTCAGGTAAAGGAGTTTCAATTTCCAATGGTTTAGCGGTATCTATTGCAAATGGTCGCCCAGTGTTTGGTGGTGATGGTAAACCAGATACAATGGTTCCGTACTACATTGCCTTTGGCGGAGCTGATGAAACTGGTATTCCTAAAGGGTACTTCATTCAAGCTGGGGTATTCAATAAATCTGCTATGCCCGTAGTCAATAACATTTCTGAGCAGTTGGATTGGGATAACAACCCAACGATTATGGGTTGGTTTGACAAGTCCATTCCAAAGTGGTTCAGTGGTGTAAGTAGTTCCCAAAAGCGCTATACAGGTGCTTGGGGAGATATGGCTTTCTATCGTCACATGTTACTCGTCATGGGTATTGTTTCTCTTCGAGCTACAGTTAAAGCTAGTGATGTTGCTTTATATGAAAAACTCGGAGGAGATGAGGGTATTCTTGGCATTTTTGATGAGGTAACAAACTGGTCGAACTTATTTGGCTCTAAGGCTCTCAGTTCGAATGGCGGTTGGTTTCAAAGTATTATGTCTGATCCAGAGGTTGAAGAACTTGTAGACTTAGGAGAAAATTATTTAGGTGGTTTGTTAAAAGAGCAAGCTACTCGTAAATTTGAACGTGCTTTAGAGAACAAATCTGATGAATATAGGAACAGAGCTTATTTGAGAGATTTGTATGATAAACTAGATGAAAGCATGCAATTATTGAACAAACTGAAAAAAGCAGGCTTCCAAAATGAAGAGAGTTTACGTTCAAGTATTTACATTGTAGGTCAAAGTTTCAATATGGGTGGTTTTGATAAACTTCCTAGAAACAAAGGAAACGATGCATCATCATTTAAAGCAGCTTGTGACTATAAGAACGGGGTTGTAGATCCTTGGTTGTATACTTTGTTGAACTTAGATACTGGTTTTATGGTTGGTTACAAAGGTACTGAGAAATCTCAATATTGGTCTAGTCAAAACGGTTCAGACTCTAAGCGCTATCTCACTTCAAGTTCTCGTAGATTTGCGTACTTTGGTGGGGTTGATTTCCCAACTATCCGAGATGAAAACCCACAAAATAAAGGTTTGGCTCGCTCGGTTAACTCTCAAATGGAGGGTGGGGCAGTTTACTTTAAACCTTATTTGATTTTAGGTGATTCTCAAGGCTCATGTGTTACTCAGCTAGAGAAAAACTTAGGAAGTAAAGCTGAGTCTATTAAGTCTCGCAATTCAAATCCAAACAATCCAAGTGAGTGGGATGAACGTATCGGTGTCCTAGGGTATTTGAAGGCTTTAGGTTCTAGTGATATTAGTAAGTCTTTTGTACGTGCAAGAGAAATTGCTGATTTAGTTGTAGCTCAGATGGGTTATGAGGGTTCTTACTTGGAGTTCTTGTTAGACTTAAGACCTGAGTGGAACTTCTCTTGTGAAGATGTAGTAATGGCTTTCACAAACCAAGATGCTTATTTAGCTAAGAAAAAAGAGACTGTATACTACAAAGTAGATGAACTCTTAAATGAATTGGTTGAATTTAAACAAAGTGGTGGAGCTACAGAGGGTAGTGATTTAACTAAACCGAACGCAGTAGACCTCCGCCCAGAGTTTGCAACCAAAGAAGTTCAAGCTGATGAGGTGGAAGAATTAAACTCTCTTTCGGAGGGAGAAGATACTTCAAACTTCTCAGACCTACATGAAGAAATTACCTCAGAACCCATAGCAGAGTCCTCAGTTTCGTCTGAGCGCGATTTAAACTCATCAGTCGATACTTTAGAGGAAGAACCTCAAAAATGGACTAGAGAGCAATCTGAGCCTTCTGAGAGTGTACCTCTTAAAACACCTACTACAGAGGCTTTAAATGTTGCTTCCACTTTAGCTAGTCAGCTAGGGGTATCCGAATCGGCACTTATGTCTGTATTGCAGTCCGCTTTTGGCTTACAAGGTTCTAACATCCCTAAAGTAGAAACGATTGTGTCTACTGAGGAATTGAATGATAGAACAACTATGAGTCGAGTTGCTTCGAATCGAGCAGGTGTAGTCATTAAAGATGACCAAGATTTAAGGGAATATTTGTTAGAGGACATTTACACTTACTTTGGTGATTGGAGTCGTGTTCGCAAGATTGAGATTGTTGGTCGTCAGTTGTACTTCAATGGTTTGCTTTATGAACCAGAGAAAGAGGGTATCCAATTTAGTTCAGAGGTTTCTCCTTATTCTATTTCTCTTTGGAATAGTGGAGGTTTCGGAGAACTATTCGATTGGAAACTGATTAGACAGTATTTGAACCCAACTTCTTTAATCTTTGACTCTATGGATTACGCTTATAGGGAGTTTGACCTTATGGAGTCAAGCAGTTCTAAAGCAGTTGTAGAAACTGCATTTAAGCGTTACTCTATGTTACAAGATTTGCAAGTCGGTACATACACCTTTACAAGAGCAGAGGTTGAAGAAATGATACTTGAAAGACAACCTTTCTTATCAAGTTATGACCGTAGACAACAAGTCTTCCGTAGAGGAAATAGCAAAGGTAAGTCTTTCCGTCAAAAACGTTGGCAGAAGGCAAGAGAACACATGGCAGAGGGTCACACAGGTCGAGCGGTTGCTTCGGCTTTGGGTGCAGGTCTTGGGGTAGGTTTCCAAGGTGCCAGTCATGTAAGTGGGTTCTTCAATAAGGCAGCACGAGTCTTCCGTCAAGCGGGTTCATCCGTTGCTGAGAACTGGAGAGAAGAAAATAAGTCGAAACACTAAGAGGGAGAGAGAGCTTTCGCTCTCTTTTCTTTTTACCTTTTAACTTGACATTCTTACAACTTTTTGATATAATAATAAAAATTAAATCAAAAGGAGAACTTAAGTTTGAAAGTAGAAAAAGAAAAGGTAGAACTTAATTCAGAGACTCTACCACAATTACTAGAGACGTTGTTTAAGTCTCAAAAACATGTTTTAGTACGCATTAACGGAACGGTCATTTTGGATTTATTAGATTTAGACGGTTTGAAAAAGCTTTTAATTATCAAGGGGTATCCTTATGTCACTGTGGTTTCCAAAAGTTATGGGTATGAACTTAATGTTCCAACGTCAATAGAAAGATAGGTAAAAGAAATTGTTTATTATTAAGTCAGAATTTAGCAAAAAGCCAAAGTTGAGAGGTAAGTCCCTTGTTGATTTGTTTGGACTCTCAACTCGTAAGTCCTCCTTAGAAAATTTAGAGTTATTTACGACTCAAATTAAACCTCTTATTCAAAGTGGTGAGCTTGGAGGTAAAGTAGTCAATTTCCCTAATATGACAAGTTATTTCCACCCAACACACCTTAGAGAAGTTTACGAATACTTGCGATATCTTATTATGGAACGCGCAGTCACGATCGACTTTTCCGTTTATGATGGTACTTTGATTAACTTAGTTGGAGAAAGTATTTTACGAGGTTCAGTTTCAACCGATCAAGTTTGTATTCAATTTGAACTTGAAGATGGTGGTAGACGTGATTTGCGCTTTGATGAACAAGGTCGTATCCATAATTGGCCTGTTGGTTACTTTGAACCTAGCGCTCCATTTAATTTAAGTTTGTGAGGTTGAAATGAGTGTTGTAGAATTAGTCCAAGAAATATTTGATGAACCAGACTTTGAAAGTCATGATTCTCTTTCAGATTTTACATTAGAGCGTGGTTTCGATACACACCATATACGCATTATTTCAAGAGATTCTAACTACAATGTTTATGTTTTCAAAGTTGTCGAAGTCTTGCGTAAGAGCGATAAAATTGGGGAAGTTAAACGTACCAACTACTTTAAGACTTTGGAAGAGTTAGATTTACACCTTAGAAATATAAGGAAAGGGTATCCAACCTTTGAATTTAAACCTAAGTTTGGTTTCTTACCTTAATTGGGAGTTTTTATGTTTGATAAACTAAGAAATTTAGTAAAGAAAGAACCTTCTTTCGACTTGTCTCTTTCTAAGAATTACACTAAGAAAGAGCTTGATATGATTGCTTTACTTCTCAAAGATAACCCAGAGCGACAAAGGGAGTTTGAAAACCTTTATGAGCAATTTGAGGTTGACGTCGAGAACTTGAATTTGTTCCAACAAAATGCTGCAAAAGTGATTGATAAGTCTGATAAACTTGTCTCCTTATCTGCTGAAACTGAAGTTTTAGTGGAGCAAATTGTTGAAGAATTAGTTTCTCAGACTGTTGTTTGGGACTCTTCACAAAACAAAGTTTTGCCTTTACCACAACCTGTTCGGTATCTGCAAAATGCGAAAACTCTCGTTTCTTTGCAAGAACTAGGGCTTCAGTTTAGTGGTTATATGTGCAAACAAGATATCCCCGAACCTAGTTCTAAGGTTCTTTTGCGCCAATACAATGATTATGTAAAAACTGGCAATATGTTGTTTTACAACCTATTTAGACAAGGGTTAGATATTTTAGATTTAGACCCTTTTGTATATGAATTATTAAACCACGACCCAAATACTATGTCGAATTGGCTCTTTGCGATTAAAGAAGTGGTTGATAAAACACAATTCTTTAAAATTCCAAAGACTCGAATCATTAAAGTTCCGTTAGCTTTATTGCAAAGTACACGTGTTTATGACTTTAGAGAGTTGAGTCCTTTGTCTTTAGAGATTATTAACCGATTTGCTTGTAGAGTTTTCGATTTAGACTTAGAGAAAGATTATTTTATCAAAACAGGTACGTTCTCATCTAAGTTTGACTTTAGAAACGCCAAAGTTACCAAAGGTCAAGAAGTTTCAGAGCTAGGCTCTTACTTGTGGTATATCCAGCATCAAGCCAATCAAATGGCTTCGCCTTTAAACAATAAGGTTATTTATGGGGTATCCTCAAACAACGAGTGGGTCGTCCGTGAATTTATTGATGATAAGGAAAACAATCCCACAATCTATAACGGTTTGCCTTTGCACACAGAATATCGAGTCTTTGTAGATTTTGATAAAGAAGAAATAATTGGTATTTCTCCATATTGGCACCCAGAAGTTATGAAGGAGAATTTCCTTGATATTGGAGTTTCTGCTCCTATACAAAAGAACCACGATTACATCAACTATATCAACTATGAAGAAACTTTGATGAAGCGCTACGAGGAGAACAAAAGTTTAGTGATATCCGAAGTTTCAAAACTGCTCAAAGACTGTAAATTGAAGGGTCAATGGTCTATTGATATTATGCAGAACGATTCTGATTTTTGGTTAATAGATATGGCTAGGGCTTCGGAGTCTGCTTTGTCTGAGTGTGTGCCACAAGAAAAATTAAAACAAGCACCTTTACCTTTCATGATTGAAGATGGTTTGCTTGAAGTA
>QWCT01000203.1_pt1 | contig 42199 bp, 35 predicted proteins | sample 1972681 | NCBI WGS metagenome assembly QWCT01 (sample SAMN09866701, study PRJNA288562) | Human oral metagenome isolate pre3_saliva, whole genome shotgun sequencing... | isolation source: mouth | host: Homo sapiens | place: USA: California | reverse complement strand
ATCTAATTTCGTTATATCTACTGACAAGTCATAAACATCTTTGTTTCCATTTGTTGATTTACTTACTACAACTGAATTATCATTTGATGTCACTTCTGTTTTCGTACTATCTACATACGTTTTGTTAGTTGCATCTGTTCCTGCTGTTGGTGCATTGTTAATCGTTACTTTATCTGCTGTTACTGTTGGCGTTGTAATCCCACTATTGTTAATCGTTGTATTTCCACCATTTGTTGTTATGCTATCCAATCCTGTTAAATCTTTTGCCAATTCAATATTTAACGTGTCAGTTCCATCTGCTGTTACTTTAATATTATTAGCTGCTGTTGCCCCTGTTGCTCCACCTTTTATGTTTAATTTTTCTCCCAATTTTCTTGTTACATCTCCTCCAGCATTATCTCCTGCAAATGTTAACGGGTTGCTAACTGCTTTATTTATTGCTGTATTTACAGTATCTCCTGTTACTAATTTAGTATCTCCTGCTGCAACTTTTCCAGTTTTATCTACCGTAATATTGTAAATTGTATGTCCATCTGGTGACGTATTATCAGCTGTTACATTTATTGAACTATCTGGCGATTTTACTTCTGTTTTTGCTGCATTAGCTGCATTAGTTATTGCATTTGCAACATCTCCTGCTTTTGCAAAATTATTATTATTTCCAGCTGTTACTGTTGTCCCGTTTGTTGTCAATGTTGTGTCTTTTACTGCTACTGTGTAGTCTGTTACATTATTTGCTCCTGCTGATGATGTTACTGTTACTCCATCTCCTGCTACTACATTTGCTCCTTTTGCATTTACAGTAAATGTCGTTGTCTTTGTACCATCTGCATTTGTTACTGTGTTTGAAGTTACATCTTTTACATTCGTTCCTGCCGCTACATTTATTGATTTAGTTGCAATATCACTTATTACACCTTTTCCAGCATTATTAATGTTACTTAAATTTTTGTTAGCTGCATCAACTGATAAATCATAAATCGTATTTCCTTTTGTAGGATCTGTACTCGAAGTTACTGTTACTGTATTATCCGTTGATTTAACTTCTGTTTTTGCTGCCTTTACTTGACTTACATTTGCTGCATCTGTAGGATTTACACCAGGCGAAACATTTGTTATCGTTTTATTTCCAGCATTAATACCATTATTATTAATTGTTACAGGTCCTGCTTTAAGACTTCCATTTGGTCCTAAATCCACATCTTTTTTCAATGAGTAAGTATATTTCTGAGTACCTGTTGATGTTTCTTGTTTTATAGACAAATTATCTCCTGCAATAAATTGTACTTCATCTCCAGGCATAACTTGAGTAGAAGAAGCTGTTCCAACTAATTCCCCACTTCCAGTTTTTCCAGCATTACCTTTCCACGTTTTCCCAAGTTCATTTGCCACTGCAAATAATTGTGAACCATTGATTGCATCTGTTGAATCTTTAGTAACTCTACCTGCTGCAACATTTTGAATTTGTCTTTCATTTCCAGCTGTTCCAACTGAAACTGCTGATTGTGGATTATTTCCTGCAAATGTTCCATAAGTAATAGATTTTGAACTTGGCGGTGTTATTGTTACATTTGAAACTGCTGTAACTGCTTTTGTTGCAGAACCTGAACCTAAAGCTACATCTCCGTTTGCAGTATTTGCTAATGTTCCATTTCCAATAGCCATTGAATTATCTTTACTTGCTTTTGAACCTTGACCAATTGCTATCGCTGCTTTCCCTGTCGCTTCAGAATATGAACCAATAGACATAGAGTTATCAGTATATGCTTTAGAGTTTGTACCAAGACTTACAACATTCTGTACTTTCAAGCTTCCACCTGTAGTGTATAGTCTAGTTGCATTTGTCCCCACTATAATATTGTTGTCACCTTCTACTCCACCAATACCTGCCTGGTTTCCTATTACAGTGTTAGAACTTCCTTTTAAGCCTTTAGCAGATTGATAACCTATTGAAATATTTTGACCACCTTTTACTGCTTGACCTGATTGCCACCCTATAGCAGTATTACCTAATCCATCAGTATTCTGTCCTGAATCTGCTCCTATTGATACATTGTTATTATTTTTTACTCCAATTCCTGCATTAGCTCCCATTGCTGTATTATAGCTTCCTGTTACACTTTTTCCTGAACCTGAACCAAATGCAACGTTATAATCTCCATTACTAGTTTGACCTGAACTAGTTCCTAAGAAAAGGTTATCTTTTCCTCCCATTCCTTTTCCTGCTTCAGATCCTATTGAAACGTTTCGAATATCAGTATTATTTGAAGAACCCGCCACTTGAGTTTTTCCTGTTTCTGTTTTATACCCAATTGCTATATTTTGCATATTATTTGCATTAGAACCACTACCTAACGCAATTCCATCAGAACCTTTTGCACTCGCTCCATTACCGATTGCTACTGCACTTGATCCAATCCCTGTTGAACCACCAATACTTCCAGTACCTATTGCCACAGAATTTGCTGTTAATGATTGAGAATTTGTTCCCATTGCTATTGTATTTTCCTCTGTTGACCCTACAGTACCAGATTTTGAATTCAATCCAATTGCTATAGAACCTTTGTTATTTGCTTGTGATCCATATCCTATTGCTGAAGCAGATTCTCCAACTGTTGTTACCTTTGTCCCTATTGCAATAGACGTTGCTCCTACTGAACTTGCTGCCCCACCTACAGCAATCGAACCTTGTCCATCTGAGGACGCTCCTACTCCTAATGCTGTAGAAAACTTACCTGAGGCTTTTGTTTTAGTACCAAATGCTGTAGCTAAGTCTCCTGCTGATGTCGCTTGTACTCCAACTGCTATTGAGGCTTCTCCACTTGCCTTTGTTTCAATCCAACGATCTGTACCTGTACCAACTAACGGAGCTCCTGTTAATGAACTATAAAGAGTCCCTACTGTTCCATTAGCTCTATCTAAATCATCTCCTCCAATTGCTATCGATGATGATCCACTTGCAACAGTATCTCCACCTATACTGATAGACTGATCTCCTGTTGCTTGAGCACCTCTATCATTTTGAATATTTCCTCCAATTGCTACTGATTGTCCTCCTGAAGCTTTTGAGTTATAACCTAAAGATATTGCTGATTTATTCAAAGCATTTGAATCTTTTCCTATAGCTATAGCTCCCTCTTGAACAGATGTTGAATCTTTACCTAAAGCTATTCCGTAAGCACCATTAACTTTTGAAGATGTACCTATTGCTATTCCCTCTATATTTCCACTTCCTATTAGCGAAGCACCTGTTGCCTTAAGCGTTGATCCACTTGTTGAACCTATTGTTACGTTTGCTTCTGCATTTTTAGTCGCAATCATCTCTCCCGCAACTACAGTCGTAGCCAACGACGCTACTTTTGCTACTTTATTAAATACTACTTTTGATATTTTTTTCTTGCTTTTCTTTTTCTTTGTGTTTTTCATTTGACCTCCATTGTAATTATTTTAGAAAAGTTACTCTATCATATATTTTATAAATGATAGCCTTTTTAGTTCTTTATTTATTTTTGATTTAAACTCCTCATATATTAATTTTATAAATTATTTAGAGAATGCTTTTTTATTCTATTTAGTACTATTTTTTTCTAGAATATATTATACCTTATTTCTTACGCATTTACAAGGATTTTTTTTATATAACATCTGTTTTTTTTCGTTTTTTATCAATTTTTGTCATTTTCTTTTATTATAAGAAAATCTATTTTTAAATTTTCAAATATTATAACAGTTGTTATTTATATTTTTTCTCCTAATAATATATTTTAATTATTTTTAATATTACTCCTTTTTACAATATTTCCAATTTTTAACAATTACAAATCATAATTTTAATATATTTTTTGTTAATTCTTCATTTAAAAACAAACAAAAAAAGTCAAAAAATTCTAAAATGTTAAAAAACTATAAATTTATATCAATCATTCTATTATTAATACTATCTTTATTGTTTTATTCTAATCGAATTTTCTGACTCTATATACCTTTAATGGTTTTTACTGAAATTTATCTTTTTTCGATATTTGCTTCTTCAAATTTAATTCCGTATCTTCCATATTGTTCTTGGAATTTCTTATAGAATAAATCTCTTAATTCTTTTTGAACTTTATCTTTTGGTTCTAAATATCTTCTTTTTATTTCTGCTTCTTTTTCTGGTCTTGTATATTTCGCATAAGCCGTATATGGCAAGTCACTGTACACTTTTTCTGATGGATCTATTTTTTTATCTTCTATTAATTTTTTCCAAACATATTTATTTTCTGTATTTGCTACATAATATTGAATTTCTTCAACTTCCATTTTAGACCCTTCTACTCTAGCTCCAGGCGTATCCAATCTACATAATCTGACCATTTCTCCAGTAATGCTGTCTTCCCTCAAAATAGAATGTCCTTTTTTACTTCTGCAATGTTTTGCAGGTGCGTCATCTAAATCAGAATACACAATTATCTCGTTACTATTATCTCGTTCATTCAAAAAATTACTTCTATATTGTTTACCTTTTGTACTCATTTTTGGAAACGCATCACTTTCCCTCGAATATGGCACCACATATCTTTTTCCTTCAATTTCACGAGACTCTCCTACAAATCCCGTCGAATATGAATTAACCACTCCTAAAAGCATTCCTGCTGTAATCAATATCTTCTTTTTCATTCGTTCTCCTTTTTTATCTATCAATCAGTCAATTTAAAAACACTAACTAATTTCTCTAATTATCCAAACGATTCTATCATATTTATATACCCCTGTCAATTACATTTTTTTAATCTTTTCCATTTTTTACAAAAAAAATAGAGCCTTCTATTAAAGCTCTATTCCTTTTTTAACTAATCTAAATTCCACTCTTCTATTTTCAAATCTTCCTTCAGGAGTATCATTCGACATAAGTGGATTTTTTTCTCCTCTTCCTAAAGTATCTTGTATTCTATCAGGCGACATTCCCAATGCTACCAATTTTTCTCCAATATTCTCTGCTCTCTTTAACGACAATCTTTCATTGTAAGAAGGTCTTCCAAACGAATCTGCATACCCAACAATAGTCATCACAAGATCATTAGATTCCACATAATCTTTAATTTCTTGTAATATCTTTTCCGAATCTTTCGGAACATGTGCACTATTCTTTTCAAAATTCATATCTTTTGCCTTAACCAACAACACTTCGACCTTCGATATTTCCAAATTATTAACAACGCTATTTACACCAGTTGCTAAATTATCTTGAGATACAGGCTGTGCAGGAGACACTTTATTTTCTGTAACTGTTTTATCACTAATTGAAGTTCCCGCCGTCGTTTGTACAATATTTTGTCTAGGCTGTTGATGCACTTTTTTTTCTTTTAATTGGGGTGTCGTTCCATCTTGAGACAACTCAACCATTATCAAATCTGGATCATTTGCAAAATCTTTTTTCTTCTTATTCGGATTAACATCATGAATAGCCGGAATATCATTTTTTGCAGTGTCCTTTAACACATCTACTGCATTTGATTTTATAATTTCTTTTCTCATATTGGCTGTTGTTACTTTGTCTGACATTGTAGGAATTGACATCGCTACCAACGAAGACACCGCAAGTACAGACGGTTTTTTCGCCATAAGAATCTTCCTCCTTTTCTTTTTTTATTTTATTATTTTTAAGTTTTCCATTTATTTTTCAAAATTTCCATTAATTTCTAATGTTAATTTTTTATAAATTAGAAACTATTTTTTCACTTTCAATCCATATTTATTAATTAATTCATCATATTTTCCATTTGATTTTAATGTTTTCAACTCTTCATTAATTTTTTGAATTAATTCTGTATGTTTACCTTTATCAAAAGCTATTGCCATTCCACTGTCTAATGGTTTTTCTCCAATTACTTCAAGATCAGTATATTTTTTCATATATTCAAGTGCAATTACATTTTCCAAAATTAAAACATCAACTTTTCCAGCTTCTAAATCCATTATAGATTTTACAGTATCTTCAATAGGAACTACTGTAGCACCTGGTATTTTTCTAGCTTCAATTTCTTGAATTGTTCCTAAAGATGCACCAACTTTTTTACCACTTAAATTATCAATTGATGTAACGTTATTGTTACCTTTTTTCTTTAAATATACATTTGTTGATTTAAAATATTCATCTGAGAAATCTACAGATTTTTTTCTTTCTTCAGTCGCTGTCATTCCAGAAATAATCATATCAATTTTCCCTGCTTTTAATGTCGGTATCAATCCATCAAATGATTGATCTTCAATTTCAATTTTATATCCTAAATCTTTCCCAATTTGATTAATCAAATCTACGTCAAACCCTACTATTTGTCCATTTTCTTTATATTCAAATGGTGCAAATACTGAATTTAACCCTACTCTTAATGTTTTGCTCTCTTCTTTTTTACCACAAGATAATACCGCTAACATAAGCATCATCACTACTGCTAAAATTTTTTTCATACCCTTTACTCTCCTCACAATTTTAATTTACACTACTATTATACCACATTTTTTATATTATTTTTAATTTTTCAAGATTAATTAATAATTTAATCCATATTTTTTAAGTAACTCATCATATTTTCCATTTTCTTTCAATTTTTTCAATTGTTCATTAAATTGTTTTACTAATTCTGGATTTTTACCTTTATCAAAAGCAAAAGCCATTCCAGCTGGTAAGTTTTCTTTGTAGAAAATTTCTATTCCTGGATTATTTTTAACATACTGTAACGCCACAATATCTTCCAATATTACAGCATCATTTTTCCCAGCATTCAAATCCATTATAATTGTAGCTGGTGTTTCATTTGGAACAACAATAGCACCTTTTATTTTTTTAGCTTCCATCTCTTGAATAGTTCCTAATTGAACTGCAACCTTTTTACCATTCAAACTTTCTTTAGAATTTATACTATTGTTACCTTTTTTTCTCAAATAAACTTGTTTAGATTTAAAATATTCATCTGTAAAATCTACTGATTGTTTTCTTTCTTCAGTAGCACTCATTCCTGAAGCGATCACGTCTAATTTTCCAGCCTTCAAAGATGAAATTAATCCATCAAACGGCTGAACCTTAAATTCTACTTGATATCCTAATCCTTTCGCTATTTCAGAAATCAAGTCCATATCAAATCCTACTACTTTCCCATTTTCCATATATCCAAACGGTGGAAAAACTCCATCTGTTCCTACTACTAATTTTTTCTCTTTTGTTGCATTTCCTGCACTTTTATTTCCACAAGAAATCATTCCTAACATTAATAACAACGCTACAAAAATTTTTTTCATACCATTACCTACCTTCCTACTCTTACTTCTCTACATATTTTAATACCTAAAAATAAATTTTTCAAAATTTAAGCAGTTCCAACATTCCTAATAATCTAAAAATTCAGTTATCTAAAAAATTTTTAATGATTCAACACTTTATCCAAAAATTCTTTTGTTCTTTCTTCTTTCGGATTATCAAAAATTTCTTTTGGACTTCCATCTTCTAAAATAGTCCCTTGATCCATGAAGAATACTCTATTAGCAACAGTTCTAGCAAATCCCATTTCATGCGTCACAACAATCATTGTCATTCCTTCCCTTGCCAAATCTTTCATTACTTCTAAAACTTCTCCAATCATTTCAGGATCCAATGCAGAAGTTGGCTCGTCAAATAAAATAATTTTTGGATTCATTGCTAATGCCCTAGCAATCGCAACCCTTTGTTTTTGACCTCCAGACAATTTATTCGGATAAACATCTTTTTTATCTGCCAATCCAACTTTGTCCAGTAAACTAATCGCTATTTTTTCTGCCTCTTCTTGAGAAGTTTTTTTCAATTTTATCGGTCCAATTGTTATATTTTCCAATACAGTTTTATGAGGAAACAAATTGAAGTGCTGGAATACCATCCCAACTTTTTCCCTAATTTTATTTATATCTACTTTAGGAGACACTATATTTTCTCCCTCAATATCAATTTCACCATTTGTAGGCTCTTCAAGTCTATTTATACATCTTAAAAAAGTTGATTTTCCACTCCCAGAAGGTCCAATTATTGAAATAACTTCACCTTCTTTTATATCAGTCGAAATACCTTTTAATACTTTCAAATCTCCATATGTTTTCTCTAAATTTTTAATCTTAATCATTTTCTTTCAACTTCCCTTCTAATCTCTTACCAAGATATGAGAATATTTTTACACTGACATAGTACACTACACCAGTAAATATAATTGGTTTTGGATTATAGTAAGCTGCTTGTAAACTTTTACTATTAAATGTTATTTCAATTGCTCCAATGTAACCAATAATTGAAGTTTCTTTAAATAAAGTTATAAATTCATTCACCAACGCTGGTAAAATATTTTTTATAGCTTGTGGAATAACAATTTCACTCATCGCCATTTTAAAAGGCATCCCAATTGCTCTTGCTGCTTCCATTTGTCCTTTATCTATACTTTCAATCCCTGATCTTACAATTTCTGCTGTATATGCTGCACTATTAAGCCCTAAAGCCAAACATGCCACAACAAAGCTATTTCCTGATTTTAATATTACTAACGAAAATATTAGTAATTGTAACATCATTGGAGTTCCCCTCATTATATCAATATATTCATCTATAAAAATTTCTTTAATTAAATCCAAATACTTATTACGAAATTTTTGAAATCTAAAAAATGCTAATAATACTCCCACTATGATTCCTATTATCGCTCCAAAAAAAGTTGCTCCTATAGTTACACCGTAACTTTTTACATATTCTATCCATTCTACAGGTTTAACTTCATGAGGAAATGATAATAAAGTAGCCACAACGATTATTACTACTATAAGAATCGTTCTCATTACAGTTTTTAACTTTTTTAATTCTGTCATTTTAATCATGTAAATTTAAAAAATTCACATCCTCCTTCCCTAATTTCACTCTTCATTGACGGAGACCTTTTTATAAATAAAAATAATTTTTTTTAATTATAAATACTAAAATTTCTATAAATAAATATAGTTTAAATATCATACAATTTTTGAAATATTCTCTCTAATTTTTATAAAAATATTAAAATCTGTAAAATTAATGATTTGATATTTTGTATCATAAAATAGTCTCTCAATTTTTTAGTCTATGTTATATTATACATAAATTTATATTTTTTTTCAATAAGTAATCTAAAAAAAGCTATCATTTTTTCAAATAATCTTAAATTTTTTACGATTAAAATTATAATTATTTTATTAATAACTAAAAAAGCACAACTATACTTTATCATTCAGTTATTTTTCCATTCATAAACTGTTTCTAATTTTATAAACAGTAACTCTTATCATTTTTATAAAAAACAACTAATATCAAAAGTACCCTTGTGCTAATTAATAAAATTAATCATAGATTATTTTTTTCTAGTTTTATAATATTCTTCTCTCACACTTTCAAGAGCTTTTTTCAATTTTTGTTCTTTAGATTTTTTAGAATCTTTAGAACTTTTTTTATCTTCTTTTTTATCAGTAGTAGTTACTTCATTAGTTTCTTCAGTTGCTACTTCTTGACTAGTCTCTTGTACTTGTACTTGTGCTTTTTCCTCTGCCTTTTTTTGTTCTTTAGAAACTTTCTCATCTGCTAATTTTTGTTCTTTCGCATTTTTTTCTTCTAATTTTTTCTTTTCTTTGGCAGCTTTTTCTTCTGCCAATTTTTGTTCCTTATTTTTCTTTTCTTCCAATCTTTTTTTCTCTTTGGCAGCCTTTTCTTCTTCTAATTTCTTCTTTTGTTCCAATTTTTCTTTTGCTTTATTTTGATTAATAGTCTCTTGTTGAGCCTTGTAATAATCATCTCTCGCTTGTTTCAATAAATCTTGTTTATTACTTGCAAATATTGGCAATCCTAAAGCAAATACCATTCCTACAAACAATAATCTTTCTCTTTTCTTCATAATAAAACCTCCATTTTAATACTTTATTTATATTTATAAAATTGATAATCAATAATTTTAAATTCACAAATACTAATTATCAATAAATTTTTATAAATCTACCTTAATATCACTTTATTCAAACACTTCCGTAGCATTCGTAACTTCTTTCCCCAATGCAACATTCAAAGCAACGATTGCAACTTCCAATTGTTTTTCATCTGGCTCACTCGTAGTAACTTTTTGTAACCACATACCAGGTGTTGCAATAATTCTTGCGACAGAATTATTCAAATGATAACTTGTCCATCTTTGTAACTCATATGCTAATCCAGCAATTACAGGTACAAACGCTACTCTCGTAACCAATTTGTATAATAACAAAGCAACTCTTTGTAAAAATTCTTTCCCTTCTGGAACTGGAAATATCAAATCAACAATTATAAATACCAAAATACTAATCAACATTACGATTAACAAAAAGCTTGTCCCACATCTAGGGTGTATTCTAGTACACTTCTTCGCATTTTTAGGTGATAATTCTTCACCCAGCTCATAATTCATAATACTTTTATGCTCTGCTCCGTGATATTCAAACACTCTTTGAATGTCTTTCAAAAATGATATCCCAATAATATATCCTAAAAATAACACTAATTTTATCAACGCTTCCACCAAATTAGCCATAACTTTATTATTTTCAAATAATAAACCACCAATAAATGAAGGTAGCGCCATAAAAACTCCAATACCTAAAGCAATTGATACAAAAACTGTCCATCCAATTTCTTTATCACTCAATTTTTCTTCTTCAAATCCCGCTTGATTCGATGCAAAAATCAACTCTTTCGTACCTACAACCATCGCATCATAAAGAGCAATAACTCCACGAACGAACGGAACTTTCAACCATTTATTATTTTTTTCAGTTAATTTTTTTCTTTTGTACACAATACTTCCATCTTTTTTCCTAACTGCCGTTGCAATAGCCTTTGGACCTCTCATCATAACTCCTTCTATGACAGCTTGACCACCTACAACCACTTTTTCATTCTTCATATATTCCCACTTTCTATACTTAATTTTTATGATTTTTTCTCATTTGTATAAACACTTGTCTAAACAATTGTCATATTTTACTACTTAACTAATTAATTTTCAAGTTAATTACATTTGTTTTTGTCAAATAAATTAAGAATTAATAAATTAATCTCTTTCAAAAACAGATCTATTTTTCAATCTTCTCAATGATTTTACTATATGATTTGATTTTTGTTTACTAATACCTTTTATTTGTGCAAAATCTTCTACATTTGCTAATAAAATCGATTGAACTCCTGAAAATTCCTTAACTAAAAGTTCTGTATCTTTTTTAGTAATTTTGTTAACATTACTTAATAAATTATATCCTCTTGATTCCATTATATCATCAAGTCCCAGCTTTTTTTGTTCGTATCCTAATATATTCACAATATTTTCATTTATCAATAACTCTTCTTTATTTAAAGTTTTTATTTCTTCAATTATTTTTTCAGCCCTTTTATTATGAATTTTATAATCTTTTATCAATGATATAAATTTCTCTTCTTTATTAAGCATTATTTCTTGATATTGTATTCTTATCAATCTTCCTTCAGTTCCTAACTCAGTCATATATCCCATTAACTCTTCAGACATTTCAAATAACAATCCGTACATTCTCACAATTTCAATAACATCATACAACGTAACCATATTATCAAATTCTAAAATAGACAACGCCACCAAACTATTTTCTATTGCTAAAGAATATTTTTCCAATGCCGTAATAGCTTGAGAGCTTTTTACCAACAAATCACTGATATCATGCAACGGATATCTTTCTTTTCCAATATACGCTGTTATTTTATTTCTTCTTTCTGAAACCGTAACTACTAAACAGCCCTTTTGTTGAGCTAATCTATGAGCAGCTTGATGTCTAGTTCCACTCTCATCAGTTTTTATTTTATAATCAGGCTGTATTTGAACATTTGCTCCATAAATAGTTTTTATATCTTTTGATACAATTATTCCTCCATCCATTTTAGCTAATTCATAAACACCTTGTGGCGTATATTCAGCATTCAACTCAAATCCTCCAGCTTTAACATCTTTCAATGTTTCCAAATTTCCCAACACAATCAATGCACCAAGATTTGCTTCTTGTATTCTATTTATAGCTTCCCTCAATGGAGTGCCAGGTGCTATTACTGAAAAAATATATTCTCGTATTTTTTTTCTTTCTTTATTTTTCATAAACTACTTCACCCTCTCAATCAGCTCACTAATATTACTAATATAATTTAACTTTATTTTTATATTTTCTTTATCCAAATCGTCTTTATGGCTTCTCGGCAAATAAACTCCTGTAAATCCTAGCTTTTCCAATTCATTTATCCTATTTTTAATAAATGATACTTTACGAACCTCTCCTCTTAAGCCCAACTCTCCAATTGCCGCTATTTTTTGACTAATTGGTTTTTGATTAACTGACGAAAGCAATGAAAATATTACTGCTAAATCTGAACTTCTATCTTTTAATTCAATTCCACCAGGAATGTTAATGTAAATATCTTTTGAATTTATATCTATTTTTAAAGATCTCGACAATACTGCACTCAATATTTCAACTCTATTTCTATCATATCCCTCTACAGTCCTTTTCGGTATTCCAAAATTAGGTGTACTCAATAAAGATTGTACTTCAAATAAAAATACCCTACTTCCTTCAAATATGGGAACTATAATACTTCCTATATTTTTTTCATCTCTATCACTAATAAAAAATTCAGAAGGATTTTTCACTTCACTTATTCCATTTTCCTTCATATCAAATATTGATATTTCATTCGTCGAACCATATCTATTTTTAATTGATCGAACAATCCTAAAATAATTATTTTCTTCTCCTTCAAGCTGTAAAACTGCATCAACCATATGCTCCAACAATTTAGGCCCAGCCAATTTACCATCTTTCGTAACATGACCCACAATATAAAATGCTATCTCATATCTTTTTGCAATTTCAATTATTTTTAATGTCGTTTCTCTAATTTGTGATACACTTCCTGGCAACGAATTACTATTCACTGATTGCAACGTTTGTATCGAATCTATTACAACGACTTTCGGTCTTTCTTTCAAAATAACCGATTCAATTTTTTCAATCGTTATCTCATTTAAGATATATAAATTCTCACTTCTTACATTTATTCTATCAGACCTTTGTTTTATCTGTCTGGGTGATTCTTCTCCAGATACATAAAACACAGTTCCAATTTTTGAATATTCCTGTGACAACTGTAATAAAAATGTCGACTTCCCTATTCCAGGACTTCCTGTTATAAGAACCACTTCCCCTTTTATCAATCCGCCACCCAACACTCTATCAAATTCACTATATTGAGTAACCATTCTAAATTCTTTTTCTATTTTTATCTCAGAAATTTTTGTAATTGACACCTCTTCTGATTCTATATTTTTAAAGTTTCTTTTTATTTCAACTTCCTCTTCAAAAGTCCCCCACGAATCACAATTTGGACATTTTCCCAGCCATTTTTGAGAGGTATAACCACATTCTGAACATATATATTTTGATTTTGTGTTTCTCTCTGCCAACTTTAACTCCTTTTATTTTTGCTTAACCTTTTTATGTTCTATCTATTATGTTTAATCTCTTTAACTTTCTTTCTTAACTCTTCTTCAACTATTTTCGGAACAAAAATTCCCAATTCACCTTCATTCAGCGCTATTTCTTTCACTAAACTAGAACTTAAATACAAATATTCCCTAGAAGCTGTCAAAAAAACTGTTTCAAAATCATTTTTCGCCAACGCACTATTCGTCAAAGCAAATTGCAATTCATACTCATAATCTGACAATGCACGCAATCCTCTTATTAAAATATCCACATTTTCTTTAAACATAAAATCCACTAACAATCCATTGAAAATTTTAATTTCTGCTTTTATATTTTCTTTTTCTAAAATTTTTTTTATCATTTCAGCTCTCTCTTCTTCAGTAAACCAAGACTTGCTCTTTGAAGAATTTTTGAAAATACCAATTATCAATTTGTCAAATAAATCAGCCGAACGTCTTATAATATCAATATGTCCTTTTGTTATCGGATCAAAACTTCCCGGATACAACGCTGTCTTTTTCATTTCTAATCTCTCTCCTCGTTTAAAGCTCTTCTATCTTTTCTAACGCTTCTCTAGCGGCATTTTTTTCAGCTTCTTTTTTACTTTTCCCAATTCCTACACCGTATATTTTATTATCTAATTTCACAGCAATCTTAAATTCTTTGTTATGATCTGGGCCTTTTGTAGAAAGTAATTCGTATTCTGGCATTTTTCTATATTTACTTTGAAAAACTTCCTGTAAAATAGTTTTATAATCTCCAGTCCCTTCAATTTCCTCCAAATTATTAATCTTCTCCAACAAAAATTTCAATGCAATATCTTTCGTAGTGTAATAATCAGAATCTTTAAATATTGCCCCCATTAAAGCCTCAAACGCATCCCCTAAAATAGACTTTCTTTCTCTACCACCAGATAATATTTCTCCATTACTCAAATACAAATAATCGCCTAATTTCAAATCATTTGCAATAGCTGAAAATACTGGCTCACTTATTATTTGGCTCTTTAATTTTGCCAATTCACCTTCATTTTTATCTTTTTCTAAATTATAAATATACTCTGTTGTAATTAAATTCAAAACAGCATCCCCTAAAAATTCCAATTTTTCATTATCGAACTTTTTAGTTTTATCATTTTCATTCGAAAACGATCTATGAGTCAACGCTTCTTTCAAATATCCCTCATTTTTAAAACGATAATTTATCTTTTCCATTAATTCTTCAGAGTTTTTATTTTTCAACATTGAATATTTAACTGCTATTAAAAAAGCAGTGCCCTCCTTTTTTCTCTATTTTAATTCATCTTATGTTAAATTTAATAGAACTGTCATACTCCATTCTATCAATTATTCAATTTATTTAATTCACAAAAAAGAGAAATCACAAAACTTATAAAATCAACTTTTTATAATCAGGAACATCAATTTATCAATCATTAATTTTTAAAAGTCTTCTAATATTCCATACTAATAAAATCAAATTTTTAAAATTATGTAATCTCTCTTTTGTTTATTTATTATCCTTTATATTTTCTAAATGCTAAAACTGCATTGTGTCCACCAAATCCTAATGAACTAGACATTCCTACTTCTATTTCTTGTTTTCTAGCTTCATTTGGAACATAATCCAAGTCACATAATGGATCAGGATTTTCATAATTTATAGTTGGAGGCAAAACTCCTTCATCAATAGCTAATGCTAAAAATGCTGCTTCAATTCCTCCTGCTCCTCCTAATAAATGTCCTGTTGCTCCTTTTGTCGAACTTACTGCTAATTTATAGGCATGTTCACCAAATGCAGATTTTATTGCTTGTGTTTCATTTTTATCATTTGCAGGTGTAGATGTTCCGTGTGCATTTATATATCCAACTTCTTCAGGTTTAATGTTTCCTTGTTCTAATGCCATTCTAAATGCTCTTGCAGCACCTTCTCCACCATCAGATGGAGCTGTCATATGGTAAGCATCTCCTGTTTCTCCATATCCTACAACTTCTGCATAAATTTTTGCTCCACGTTTTTTAGCATGTTCCAATTCTTCTAATATCAATACTCCTGAACCTTCTCCTAGCACAAAACCATCTCTATCAGCAGTAAACGGTCTTGAAGCCTTTTTAGGATCTGGATTTGTTGACAATGCTTTTAAATTAGCAAATCCTGCAATTCCTGATGGAGTTACTGTAGCCTCAGTTCCTCCTGCTATCATCGCATCAGCTTTTCCTAACAAAATTGTTTGAAATGCATCTCCAATTGAATTCGTTCCAGAAGCACAAGCTGTAACAACTGTTTTATTTGGTCCTTTTGCTCCTGTATAAATTGAAGTATTTCCTGAAGCCATATTCAAAATAGCTGCTGGAATATAAAATGGTGATACTCTTTTTGGTCCTCTTGTTACAAGTTTTTCCACTTCTTGCTCAATTACATCCAATCCACCGATTCCAGAACCAATGATTACTCCTATTCTATCTGCATTTTCATCATTAATTTCCAATTTAGCATCTTCTAATGCTTCTTTTGCTGCTGCAATCGCAAATTGTGAAAATCTTGCTATTTTTTTCATTTCTTTTTTTTCAATATAATTTTCAGGTACAAAATCTTTTACTTCTGCTGCAATATGCACTGGATGTTGCGAACTGTCAAATTGAGTAATTGTATCAATTCCGCATTCTCCATTTAATAAATTTGTCCACGCTTTTTCTTTTCCTGTCCCTAACGGAGTTACTAATCCTATTCCCGTTATAACTACTCTTCTCATTTACACACCTCTCATTTTTTTATTTAAAATTATTTTTATATTTTATATTATTATATCATCTTTTATATTATACTAGTTTTTTTTAATTTTTTCAATAAAAAAAGGGGACAATTCCCCTTTTTTTCAGATATTTATTGTTTAGCGTTGATGTAGTCAATTACATCTTTAACTGTTTTAATTTTTTGTGCATCTTCATCAGGGATTTCTACATCAAATTCTTCTTCGAAAGCCATAATTAATTCTACTGTATCTAAAGAATCTGCTCCTAAATCATCTACGAATGAAGCGTCTTCAGTAACTTGACTTTCATCTACTCCTAATTGGTCCGCAACTATTGATTTAATTTTATCTAGCATTATAATGCCACCTCCATTTTTCATATTCCAAATTATTATACCAAAACTTCTAAAAAATTGCAACTGTTTTTAAATAACCACTGTTATTTTTTAAAATAAATTTTTATTTTAATTATCAAAATTATTATGTGAACTGCTTCCACTTACTTAAATATTTTCTAAACTTTCAACATTCTCAATATTGATTACTTCTATACTTTTATCAATTTTCTTTATCAATCCAGCTAGAACCTTTCCTGGACCAACTTCATAAATTTTTGTTACTCCATTTTCAGCCAACTTATTAATTGTGTCAACCCATTTTACAGGACCGAATGTTTGATGATATAACTCATCTTTTATTTCATCAGCTTTTACTAATAAATTAGTTGTAGTATTTGCTACGATTGGAGTTTTCACATCATTCCAATTATAATTATCGAATTCTTTTTTCAAAACTTCAGCAACAGGTTTCATCAATGATGAATGGAAAGGCCCTGAAACAGCTAAAGGTAACGCTCTTCTTGCTCCTTTTTCTTTAAATGTTTCTAAATTTGCTTCTAAAACACTTCTTTCTCCTGCAACTACAGTTTGTTTAGGTTCATTGTAATTAACTGCTTCTATTACACCATCAATATTTGAGCAAATTTCTTCCACTTCAGTAGCCGATAATCCTAAAATCGCTGCCATCGAACCGTCTACTTTAGCATTACTCATAATATCTCCTCTTTTTGCAATAAGTTTCATAGTTTCAATTTCACTTAAAACTCCTGCTGCATATAACGAACTATATTCACCTAAACTGTGTCCCGCTACAAATTCTGGCTCAATCCCCTTTTCTTTTAACAATTTTGTTAAAATTACTGAATATAAAGCAATTGCAGGTTGAGCAAACTTAGTATTTTTTAATTCTTCGTCAGTTCCTTCAAACAAAACTCTTTTTACTTCTTCATTTTCTAAATTAGAAAATATTTCGTCTATTGATTTTTTTGTTTCTTCATTTACTTCTTCGTATAATTTTTTTCCCATTCCAGCAAATTGTGTTCCTTGTCCAGGAAATACAAAAGCAATTTTTGACATTTAAATTCCTCCAACTAATTATTTTTTATCTTGATCTACAATTTCAGCATCTTTAATTTCATTTACTTTTGATGATTTAGAGCTATACACTGTTTTTTCTGTTATTTTCTTTTTTTCAATAATTCCTAATGCTAATATAACTCCTCCAAATACTAAAATTCCAATTGGTAATATGAAGTCAAATTGTTCTTTAAAGAAATCATCTAAATATAAATAAACACCTATTCCTATCAATGCCCATCCAAATTTTTTCTTTTTAATTGAAAAGAAAATTCCAATCAAAATAAACAATACTTGATAATTTAAAATATATCTTGCTGCTTCAGGAATATATTGTTGTAGCAAATAAAATAGACCAACTAAAATAACAATTAATCCCCACCATATTTTCTTATTCACAGTACATCATCCTCTCTATAATTTTTTTATTTTATTTTTTTATTTTGACCATTCAAATAAAATCGAACCGTATGTTAAACCTCCACCAAATCCAGTGGCTACGATTTTATCACCTTTTTTGAATCTTCCTTCTTTACTAGCTTCATCCAATGCTATTGGTATTGACGCTCCCGAAGTATTTCCATATTTATGTAAATTAACAAAAAACTTATCCAATGGTTGGTTAAATCTTTTTGCAATAGACTCAATAATTCTAACATTTGCTTGATGTGGTATAAAAATATCAATATCATCAGCTATTAAATTTTGTTGTGTTAAAACATTTTCTACTGATTCAGGGAATGCTTTCACAGCAAATTTAAATATTTCTCTACCATTCATTTTTAAATAAACTTCTCTATTTTCAATAGTTTCTGCTGTTGCAGCTTTTCTAGAACCACCTGCTGGTACAATTAATTCACAAGCTCCTGAACCATCTGCCGCCAAATGACTTGCCAAGAATCCTCCTGTTTCAACTTCTCCTAGTACCACAGCACCAGCTCCATCTCCAAACAAAATACAAGTCCCTCTATCTTCCCAGTCTATCACTCTCGACATTGTTTCTGCACCAATTACAAGAACTTTTTTGTAAATTCCAGCTTTTATAAAACTATATCCTGTTGTAAAACCATAAATAAATCCTGTACATGCTGCACTCACATCAAATGCCGCTGCTTTAATCCCCAATTTATCTTGAACCAATGCTGCTGTCGAAGGCGTTAAATGATCTTGTGTCATTGTCGCAACAATTATTAATTCAATCTCATTTTTATCAATTCCTGCATCAATTATCGCCTTTTCTGCGGCTTTAAATGCTAAATCAGAAGTTGCTTCATCGTCTGCTGCTATCCTTCTTTCACGTATTCCTGTTCTAGTTGTTATCCATTCATCATTTGTATCAACGATTTTCGCTAAATCATCATTCGTCAATATTCTTTCAGGAACGTAAGAACCTGTTCCCATTATTCCAACTCTCATTTGTTCACCTCTTTTTTATTCTATCAATTCTTAGTTTTCAATTATCCAAACTTATCCTATTTTAGTTTATCACAAAATTTAAAAAAATACAATTGATATTGATTATTTATTATAGTCTTTTATCTTATAATAAATATAGATATCTAAAAAAATTTCGTATACCAACAAATTTTACTAAATATAAATTTTTACAACTTGTCAAATATACGAATTTTTCTTTAATTTAAAGGAATTCCAATTCCATTTTCAAAAACATTTATTTCGTTCTCTAATTCTTTCAAATCTTGATGAATAAAGTGCTCGTTATCCAATCCTAACCTAAACATTCTAAATAATACTTCATTTTTATAATTCATTTCAAACATATATTCTTCAATAATTAATTTCAATTTATTTTCATCTTTCTCAAAATCTATTACTAAAGTTACTGTTGCATCGCTCATTTCCTCGATATTCAATTTTCTTTTGTTTACCAAGTAATCTACGATACTTCTTTTTATAATAATTTCTAAATTTTCTTCCACTTCTTCTCTAGTTTTATCTAAATTTTCTTTAAGATAGACAACTACTTTATCTAAAAATATCAGTTTTCTCATCTCCTATTTATTTCTATGTTAAACAAATTTATGATTAAAATTTATAAGTATAACCTAAAGAAAATACTCCAACTTCTTTATCATATTTAACTTTCGATTTATCCAATTTTATTCCATGAGTTATTTCTGGTTCTCCATTTTCTGAATTATATTTAACATATCCAACACCGAATTTCCATTCATGATTTTCTGTCGGCTTAAATGTCAATCCTGTCGTATAAATTTGTGCATTTATAGCATATTCAGTATCGTTGTACGATTGTTTTGGAGCACCTGTGTGAGCATAATTATAACCTGCGTGCCAAGTCCATTTTGGCGAAAATCTGTAGTCAACTCCAAAGTTCACTTCATGTCCGTCTCTATAGTCTATTCCATCCATATTTGCTGCTTTATTGAAGTAATGAATATATCCTCCTGAAACAGTCCAGTCATTAATGTCTTTAGAAACTCCTAACGACAATACTCCTGGTAAATCTCTTCTTGAATTTACACCATTTGCATATTTAGGATAAAAATCTGATAATCCAATTTTTCTCCCAGCTAAAGTCATATCTGTACTTTCTGTAGCTTTTGTCTTGAATTTCAATTTTACAGGCGTTTCATATTTTACAGCAAAATTCAATGTATCAGTCGCTTTATAATCTAAACCTAATACCGCTCCAACACCGTCTGCTCTTCTTCTAGAATCTAAATACAATTCATTTCCTTTCAAACCAACTCTTGCACCAACAAATGGATTATATCCGAAAGAAGCGTGTCCATTTAATTTTCTCATGGCGTGAACATATTTTAGTCCTCCACCGATTGATAATTTATCAGTCAATTGATGTGCTCCTCCAAGCATTAACTGATAATATCTGTTTTGTCCACTAAATTGATTTCTAGTAACTTTTGCTCCTAATAATCCGCGAGTCATATTATCAAATGTTTCTGCTGCCAAATTTATTCCAGCCACTCCTTCATCATATTTCAAAGTAGCTCCTCCCGCAACAACACTTGCATTAGCAAAAATAGAATTACTTCCCTTCTTTTGAACATAGTTAAACGACGGTGCTCCAGCATATCTATTTGAAGCCATCTTTTTCCCATTCAATGTCATTGATTCTTGAATCATAGAATTTTGCATATTTACATTAAAATATTTTCCATCTTCCAAAAATGCCGTTCCCGCTGGATTGTAAAATACTCCTTCTACAGTTATTTTCCCAGTTTGCGATGGATTTTGAAAATATGAAGCCGAATTATTTGATAAATAGTCCATACTTACTGCATTCAATGCCAAAGTACTTAAAAAAGCTGCTAATATTATTTTTAATCTCATTTTTCTCCTTAATTTCCTATAATTTTTCATTTTTAATATAAGTTTTTATTTTTAATATTTTACAATTATTTATTCTAAAATCATCAAATTTATTATAAAACAATAAATAAAATCAATGTTAAAATTGCAACTTATACTATCGTTTGTTTAATATAACACATGTTATACTAATTGTCAACCAAAAATTATTTGATAATCAAAGAATTTTATTGAACATACACTCCAAAATCTTTATTGTCAACTAAAATCTCAATATTCGGAACATCTTTATATTTTGGATAAATTTCCGTCAAAAACCAAGCTACAAGCTCTTCATCTCTTTCAATTTCTGTACCATTATTTACAAATACACTTACAACTAGCTCCTTGAAATTTTCCATTCCCTGCTCAATATCGCTTAAAATCTGTTCTTTCGTCTGTCCTTTTGTACAAATCATTAAAAGGCACATTTGATATTCGCTTTTTAATTTTTCCAAAACTCTTTCATTTAAAATAAAATTTTTCTTCAAAACCTTAGTCCTATAATTATTATCAAAAGTTTCCAATCCGAATGCAAATCTTACTTCTTGTTCAGAAAAATATTCTCTAATTTCATTCAATCTATTTAAGTACCCAAAATACGCTTCAAAATAAAGTATTTTTATATTTTTCTCTTTACAAACTTCTCTTATTTTCTCCAATGTCGTACCACTTAGCTCAAACACCGACCCAGAGTTTATAACTTCAAGAACTCCATATTCCCCAGTAACTCTACTCAAAGCCTCAAAATTTACTTTTTTCATCTCTTCTTCGTCATTCGTATTATCCAAAATGTAATTACAAAAAGCGCACTTCCCATAAGCACAGCTAAACCCTTTTAATAATACGATTTCACGAGGATTTTTCTCTTTTATTACACTGTATCTTTCCATGTTATAATTTATACCTTTTTTATTTTTTCATCTTATTTATTTAATTTTAAAATAATTTATAACAAATCTAATATTAATCACTTATTTTACCTTGTTTTTTCCATAAAGTCGCAATATACACAAAAGGTGTGTCAAGCAGTGAAATTACGATTTTTAATAAATATGTTGAAAATATAATTCCGATTACTGTTTTAAATGGATAAACTCCTGTAAATGCCAAAAATGAAAATACAATATTATCTAAAATTTGACTTATCATTGTACTTGCGTTGTTTCTAATCCAAATATCTCTATAAGATGGTCTAAATTTTCTAATAAATTGATAAGACCAAATATCAAACGACTGAGAAACTGCAAATCCGCACACACTTGAAATTGCAAGTCTTGGCATGAATCCAAATACTGCTGATAAAGCACCTTGCATTGTATCATCAGGCGAAACTTTTACTTTTAGCACAATTTGCATTATAAATGTCGTAAATAACATCGCAGCAAAACCTAGCGAAACTACTTTTCTTGAATAATGCTTCCCTTCATTTTCTGTCAAAATATCAGATGCCAAATAAATTCCTCCGTATGCAATATTTCCCATTGTAATTCCATCAAAACCGAATAAAGTCATCATTTTTCCAACTTGAATGTTAGCTAGAACGATTGACAATGGCACAACCGATAGTAGTCCTCCTTTTCCCCAAAATCTATAGGCAAGTACTACTGCCGAAAAATTTAAAATTAAATACGAAAGCCATAACAGCTCATTTACTCCAAATTGAAAATTATTCAAATTTCCACTTCCTTTCTTTTCTTGTTTATGTTACTAAAATTCAATTTTCTGATTTTAAAAATTTTCAATATTCATAGGAATCATTTTTTACTTTATTTTTTATTTATACTCGAACCTATTTAAAATCAAACTACCAAAATTGTATAAATCTAGATTTTAAGTAAGTAACCATAACTTTTAAGTTTAGTTTTAAAGTAGTTTAACTGTATTATTTGTATTAAATAATATTACATAAATATTACATAAAAAAATATATTATCCCAAAAAAACTTTTAGAATAATATATCTCATAAAAGGTTTTTTTTATCGATGGATTTTCCCAAACATCAAAAATTTTTACTTATCATTATTTTAGTTATTTCTACTGGCTTTTATTATACAAGTTTTTTCAAAAAATTTCAAGTCCATAAAAATCAACTTTAAAAAAATTATTTAACTATTACAGCTGTTGGAACTGAAGGTACTCTGTAACCGTTTTCATTTCCTGGTGTTGAATTTCCTAACCAGTCGTATATAAATTTAATTTGGTCGTCATAATGTCTTACACATTTATGTGATTCAGGGTAAGTTCCAATTTTTTTAGCTGTTGCAGCTTTTCTTGCGTTTCTTGTTGCTTTTGGTTCAAATAATGATGGAATACTATGCATATATCCTCCACCACTGATTCTTACAGCATTTTTAGCATCTCCCACAATTGTTTTGTTATCAGAACCTGTGTATTGCATAACTGGTTTAGAATATGCCACCAAGAATACTCCATATGGTGTTGCATAAGAACCTCCGCCATCTTTACCTGTTGTCACAAATGAAGATGTTACAACGTTCCATCCGTTTCCACTTTTTTCTACAACCATTTCATCTTGGCTTGATCTATCAATATAAATAAATCTTGTAATTTCGCCTGTTATCCCTGTATCTTTTAATAATTTTCTAGTTGCCTTTTTCAAATAATATTCTTTACCATCATAAGCATCTATTTTAACTTTAACGTATTTATCAGTTTCTTCAACAATTGACATAATACTTCTATCAGGAATATTTATAAAATCTTTAAAATCTGATGACAAATACCCTCTTTCACTTTGATTTTCTCTATTTCCGTATTTATCTTTTGAAGAACCGCTTCCTCCTCCAAGTGGAGTATAATCATCTAGCACATATATTTTCTGATTTTTCTCCAACGCATCTTTTACAAATTTATTAGTTTTTTCAATTTTATGCATCATATCTGACCAATCAAATTCTCTTTTTATAGTCGCTGAATCAGAAATATATCCTAATTTCCCATCAAAGTAAACTTCATACCATTCTCCCGAACCATCTTTTCCTTTTACTTTTCCGACAGTTTTATATTTGTGGCTATAACTAGCAGTTTTCAATACCGCAGCATTATTGCTTGGTTCTTTTCTAATATTCGCTGTTGATGATTTTATAAATACAAATTCATCCATATCTTTAGGCGAATTTTTATCATATTTATAATTGAATGATAAATTTTTTGGTCTTTCTTTCAAAAAATATTTGATATAAGGATAAGGTCCTTTTATTGAATTATTTACAGATTTAACCACTTCTGTTGTCGAATCTTTTTCATCTTTTATAACTTTATCTTGCGCTGTATTTCCATTTTTCAAATCATCTGGAACTTGATTTTTTTCTACTTGACTTCCAGGATTTTTTTTCACTTCTGGTTCAGTAGGTTTTGTTTCAGTTGGCTTTGTTGCTGGAATCAACGGTTTTTTGTCATCTTTTTTCACTTCATTTTTAGGCGCTTCTTTTTTCGTATAAACAGCTTTTATTTCATTTGTAATATTATCAAATTCTTCTCCCAATTTTTCTTTTGGAACTGTTTTTTCTACTCTTTTCCCTTTTTCAAATGAACTTGCTTTTTTTATATACGGTGTAAATCTCATTTGAACTTTATCACCATTTTCCAAATATTCAATTTCTACTTTATCCTTGTTCCCATCTCCATTTAAATCTGGCGTAATCTCTAATTTCTTCCATTCTGCTTTCGTTGTTTCCACTTTTGTCGCTTCTGCTTTTTTTGTTTCTACTTTTTTAGTATTAATAGTTTTAGTATTATCAGTCTTAGTAGCCGCTGCACTTGCTGAAAATGCCGTTACCAACATCAAAGCAGCTAAGAAAAATTTTATTTTACCAAACTTCATAACTCTCACCTCATTTTTGTTTATGACACTTTATCTAATTTTATAATTTTGTACTTTTCATTATAATTATACCACTTAACTTTTGAAATTCAAAAAATAATTTTTTCAAACAAATTTAATTTCATTAAAGTACGATTACAACCGTATTTTCTTCTGGTATTGTATTGTCGCCTTCTTTTTCCTTACTATTTCCATTTATCCAATTTACTATATATCCAATTTGGTCATCATAATGTCTTACACATTTATGTGATTCTCTGTAAGTCCCAATTTTACTAGCTGTATATGCCTTAGCTCCTTCTCCAGCTCCAGTATTTACTGGTATTCCATGAAGATAAGCTCCTCCACTAAATCTAACAGCATAATTTGCTTGTCCTCCGATCGCTAAATCAGGTCTTCCTGGTAACACTTTGTCTCCTGGTCTTGCGTGTCTTGTAAATAACATGTACGGTCTTGTGAACGATACTAAAAATGCTCCATGTGGCGTAGCATAAGAACTGACACCATCGTCTTTTCCTGTCGTTACAAACGAATATGATATAACTTCATATTTTCCAGTTTCTGGATTTCTTTGGAAAAGAACTTCATTTTGACTATCAGGATCAATTGCTATAAATTTATTTACAACTTTATCTATCTCGATTTTTTTAGACACTTCTCCAGTTTTCTCAACATAATAAGGTCCACCATAAAAAGGCGTTTCTATTTTCAACATTCCTTTTTCTTCGCCTAAAATTCTAAAAATTGTTTGGTCTGGAATATTTATAAAATCTCCTTTTTTATCTGGATTAGTATAACCTCTAACACTTTGATTTTCTCTGTTTCCAAATTTATCAGCTTTACTATAAACATCTTTTGTTAATGGTTGATATTCTGTAATAATATGTAATTCTTGATTACTATTTTTACTTTCTTCTATAAATTTATTAAAAGTTTCTATTTTTTCAACCATTCTATCCCAGTAAAATCCTCTTTCTGAAACATTATCACCTTGAGATTTTATAAACCCTTTAATTGTAGGTTCTTTAACCTTTTTTTGTACTTTTTTCCCATTAGCATCTTTTGTTACTTCAGTTTTTTCCCTCGTTAACTCTGTATAATACCATTTTTGACCATTTTTATCAATTTCAAATAAAATTTTTGGTTTTTCTTTATAAGCTAAACTTGCTAAATTTTGTGCATTATCATTAGGTGCTGCCTTCATTGCAGTTCCTTTTTTTATAAATAAAAAATTATCTAAATTATCAGGACCATTTTTTTTGTATTTAATTTTACTAAAATCTATATCATCATTTCTATTATCTGTTACAATTTTTACATACCTTACTTCATTTGCTTGAGGATCTTTTGAATATTCATTAAAGTATTTTTTTACTAAATCAATTTTATCTTTAACTTCCTTCAAATCAAACACATCATTTTTCTTATCAAAAGTTATTTGATATGCTAATTTATATCCTCCATTTTGTTGAGTATAAATCGAATATACATCTTCTATTTCCAAATTATTCAACTTATAATTGACAACTATTTTTTCTTTAGCTCCATCATTATTCAAATCATACTCATAAACATTTTTTTCATACCCTTTAACTTCAAAATTTTCTGAGTAATCCTTTGGTACATCTACTTTTGAAACTTCACTCGATATCCCAGCACAAGTGATAAATAAATTAGCCAAAACAAATATTCCCGCTTTTATTTTTAAAATTCTCTCTTTCATTCTTCCTCCATAATTTCCTCAATTTATTTAAAATAGTGAACTAATTTAATTTTGATTCTAGGGACATCAACTATGAAATCTTTTTTCAATTTTACTTTATGTTCTAAATATTTTGCGTTATCCCTTTCTCTCAATTCTACATTCTCTTTTTGATTACTTATTATATCATATTATTTATTTTTTATCGACCTTAAAATTTTCTTTTCAAAATTCCCAATTTTTCTTTAATTTTTTCAAATTCATTACTTACAAAATCTAGGATATTCTTCCTTAACAGCATTATAAATTCTTTCTAAAACCGCCTCAATATATCTCGTAGGCACCGCCAAATTAATTCTCTCAAATCCAGAACCAGCTTTTCCAAAAATATATCCTTCATTAAAAAACGCATTTGCCTTTTTTGTCATAAATGCCTTTAACTCTTCATCTTTCAATCCTAAATCCCTAAAATCAAACCATTGTAAATAAGTTCCTTCAATTAACGGAGCTTTAAATCCAATAAACTTTTCTTCAAAAAATTGTTTTACCAACTTTTGATTTTTATCCACTAATTTCAAAAACTGATCAAACCATTCTTCTGCTTCATTATACGCCAACTCACAAGCCTTAAATCCAAGTGCCGCAAACACATGTGAACCATCTTTCGTCATTTGAGCCTCAAACTGTTTTCTCAATTTCTTATTTTTAATAATAATATTCGAAACTCCAATTCCAGCCAAATTAAAACTTTTAGTAGGTGCAGTACAAGTAACTGTTATCTCTGCCAATTCATCCGATAAAGTCTGCAAAACAGTATGCTTAAATCCAGGCATCAAAATATCACAATGAATCTCATCAGAAATAATTATTAAATTATTCTCCAATGCAATTTTCCCTATCTTTTCAAGCTCTTCCCTTTTCCAAACCCTTCCAACTGGATTATGCGGACTACACAAAATCAACATTTTATTATTCTCATCTTTTGCAAACTCTTCAAACTTCTCAAAATCAATCTCATAATATCCGTCAGTTTCAATCAATCCGCAATCGACAATTTTTCTATTAGAAGATTTAATCGCATTATAAAAAGGATAATACACTGGCGTAAAAATAATTACACCCTCACCTTCTTGTAAATAAGCCTTCACACTTGTATAAAGTGCCGCAACTACACCACTAGTGCAAACAATCCAATCTTTTTCCACTTCAAAATTATGTCTTCTCTTCATCCAAGAAATAACCGCTTCATAATATTTGTCAGTCGCTCCAGTATAACCTAAAATCGCCTCATCAATATATTTTTTCAATCCTTCTCTTATCTCAGGAGCAATCTTTAACTCCATATCCGCCACAGAAAACGGAACAATATCATCTGATAAATTAGGCACTTCTCTGTACATTGCTTCCCATTTAAATGAACCTTGTCCTTTTCTGCTTAAAAGTGTTTCAAAATCGTAATTTTCTGACATTTTTTCACCTTCTATCATTAATTATTTTTCAATTCTGAATTATTCTGTAATTTTTTTAATTTTGCCAATGCTTCTTGTTCTATTTTACACGTCGGGTAACCTTTCAACGAATCTAATACTTTACCATAATATTCTTTCGCAAGTTCTATATTGTTATTTTCTTCATAATAATTTCCAAGGTTGAAAAATGCTAAAGGATTACCTTTTTCAGCTGATTTCAGATAAAGTTTCATTGCTTCTTCTTTATTTCCTTCCTCACTATAAATATTAGCAAGATTATTCATAGCTGTTGTATGTCCTTTTTTAATTGCTTTTTTATACCATTTTTTAGAATCATCTATTTTATTTTGTTCGTCAGCAAAAAGTCCTAATTCATACATTGCTTCAACATTTCCTGCTTCAGCAGAATTTTTTAAATATCTATCTACTTCATTCGTATATTTCCCAGTTTCAGAATAAACAAATAATGCATAACTAAACATACATTCGTTATCTCCAAATTCAATTCCTTTCAAAATATATTCTTTGTATTTTTCTATATTTCCTTTTTGTCTATTTATTACTGCTAAATTATAATAACATTCCTTTATCCCATATTTTTCAACCAATATTTTTAAATATTTTTCAGCTTTATCAAAATCTCCACTGGTTAGATAGACATTTGCTTGACTGTTATAAACATTTATTAATTTTTCAATAGCACTTTCTTTAAGATGTGGGACTTTTTCTATCACTTCCTGAAAATACTTCTCAGCTTTTTCAAAATTTCCAATTTCATAATAAACATACCCTAAATTATATTTTGCCTCCAAAAAACCTAATTTTTCAGACTCTAAGTACCATTTTTCAGCCATTTTATAATCTTTTTTATGAAAATAAAGATTTCCTAAACTTAAAAAATCTTCTCCTCTTTTAGCTTCATCTTTTTCAATTAATTCTCTAAATTTTTCTATATTTTCTGTTGTTTGATAAAGATTGAATAATTTGTCCTTTGAATCAGGACTTCCATTTTCCAAAGCCATTTTATAATATTTTTCAGAATTTTCAAAATCACCTTCAACAAAATATGCATCACCTAAACAATTAGGAGCATACTTATCATCTTTCTTATTTTTTAATATTGTAAAATTTATTTCTTTCACTTTATCATAATTATCTTGAAACATATAATAATTTGACATGTAGGCTAATACATCATAATCTTCCTTATCATCAAGTTTATTGTACCATTCCAGCATTTTCTCTTCATTATTATTTTTTGCATAAAATATAGCAAGACTTTTCTTTGCTATGTTTTCTCCTTGATTTGCAGCCTTTAAACAATATTTTTCATACATTTCATCATCTTTATCCATATAAAAAGTGGCTAACATTGTTGAAGCATGAGGAAAATAATCTTCTATTCGCTCAAAATACAATTTTGAAACTTCTGGATAAAGTTCCCTTGTATCCATTCCCAACTTCATCATTTCATTAATTTGCTCTTTTGTTAAATTTTCTCCTGCTTTATCAATATGCTCTTTAGCAATCTTCAAATATTTTTTCTCTTCATTATTTTTATTTCGAAATTTGTCAACTATTTTTCCAAATACACCCAATCAATTCACCATCCTTAAAACAAAGACGGAAACAGCACTAACTTTTTTCAGTTATCCCGTCCCGCCTTAATATTTCAAATTTTTAATTTTTTAGAATAATCCAGAAATAACTCCATGCTCATCAACATCTATTAATTCAGCTGATGGTTTTTTAGGTAATCCTGGCATATCGATGATTGTTCCTGCCATTGCTACTAAGAACCCTGCTCCTGCTGATAATCTAACTTCATTAATTGTTATTTTAAATCCTGTTGGTCTTCCTAACAATTTAGGGTCGTCAGATAATGATTTTTGTGTTTTTGATACACAGATTGGCAATTTGTCATATCCTAATTCTACGTATTTTTTAATATTATTTAATGCTTTAGCAGTAAAGTTTACTCCATCAGCTCCGTAAATTTCTTTTGCAATCTTTTCTACTTTTTCTTGGACAGTTAAATCTAAATCGTATAATGGTTTGAATTTAGTTTCAGATTTTTCATTTTCATCAATTGCTGATAAAACTTTTTCAACTAATTCTTTTCCACCTTCTCCACCTTTTTCCCAGATTTCACATAAAGCCACTTCTACACCTAATTCCTTGCAATAATCTCTAATCACTTGAACTTCAGCATCAGTGTCAGTAATAAATTTATTAATTGCAACAACTACTGGAACATTGTATTTTTGCATACTTTCAATATGTCTTTCAAGATTAACTAATCCTTTTTTCAATGTTTCAATATTTTCAGTTTTCAAGTCTTTATCTCCACCGTGATGTTTCAAAGCTCTAACAGTTGCAACGATAACAATTGTATTTGGATCTAAATTTGCTTTTCTTGATTTTATATCTAAAAATTTCTCAGCACCTAAATCTGCTGCAAATCCTGCTTCTGTAATTGCATAATCTGATAATTTCAAAGCCATTTTTGTTGCTAACACTGAATTACATCCATGAGCAATGTTCGCAAAAGGCCCTCCATGAATAAATACAGGTGTATTTTCTAAAGTTTGAACTAAATTAGGTTTTATTGCATCTTTTAACAATGCAGTAACTGCACCTTCTATTTTCAAGTCTTTTACTTTTAAAACCTCACCTTTTCTATTGTACCCAAATACAATTTCTCCAATTCTTTCTTTCAAATCAGAAATTGAAGTTGCTAAACAGAAAATTGCCATAATTTCAGACGCCACTGTAATTTGGAATGAAGACTGTCTAGGAATTCCATTTAATCTTCCACCTATTCCAATAACAATATCTCTCAATGCTCTATCATTCATATCAACTACACGTTTCCAAGAAATATTATTCACATCAATATCCAATTCATTTCCATGATTCAAATGATTATCAATACAAGCTGAAACTAAGTTATGAGCCGCTGATATCGCATGTAAATCACCAGTAAAATGCAAGTTTATATCTTCCATTGGTACAACTTGTGACATTCCCCCTCCAGTTGCTCCACCTTTCATTCCAAAAACTGGTCCTAATGATGGTTCTCTTAACGCCGCTATTGAATTATATCCAAGTTTATTAAATGCTTGTGTTAATCCAACTGTTACTGTTGATTTCCCTTCACCTGGAGGTGTTGGAGTGATTGCTGTCACTAAGATTAATTTCCCATCTTTTTTATCTTTATTTTTTTCTAGTACTTCCAAGCTAACTTTTGCCTTATATTTTCCATATTGTTCATAATCATCCTCTGTAAGTCCTATTTTTTCCGCAATAACATTAATTCTTTCCATTTTCGCCTTTTGAGCTATTTCTATATCTGTCATTTTTTCCTCCTAAAAAAATAAATTTATGATTTAACAATATGAGCTTGTGCATATATTGTTTTTCAACTATATTATACTAAAAAAAAGCTATCTAAGTCCAGTCTTTTTTATCATATTTCTTAAAATTATTATTTTTTTGTATTCATTTCATTTGTATAACTCAATATTAACTAAATTTTAATGAAATTATACTAGATTTCTTTCTTTTTAATGATAAAATTATTTACTAAATAAATATAAAAGAATTATCAGATATTTTTGATTTATCTGAAAAAGAAAGGATTTTTTAATTTATGAGAAAAAAAGGATTTTTTACATCTGTCCTTATGTTACTGGCTATGGTTCCAGGAAATTTACATGCAAAAGCGAAAGCAAAGAAAATTACAAAAAATAAGACAAGTTTGGCACATAAAGGAACAAAACATTCTACAAAAAAAAGAACATCTTCAGCAAGTTCTTCAGGTATGTATTCAACAACTAAAAACAACAGATCTCCAATTGTTACAAAAAAAATGAATGAACTTAGAAAATATCACGAAAAAGTTCTTCATTCAGGAACTCCTGCTCAAAAAAAGAAAGTTTTTGCTCAAAAAAAATTATTGGCATCTTATAATAATTGGAAAGGTACAAAATATGCTTGGGGTGGTGATTCTAAGAGAGGAATCGACTGTTCTGCATTGACACGTAGAGTTTATCGTGAAGTTTATCATAAAGAATTACCTAGAGTTTCTACTCAACAAGTTAAATTAGGAAGAAAAGTTGCTACAAAAAATTTACAGCCAGGGGATATTTTATTTTTTAAACCAGGAGGAAGAACGAATCATACAACCGTTTACGTTGGAAATTCATTGTTTATTAATGCTTCATCTTCTAAAGGTGTAGTTATGTCTTCTTTGAAAAGTCCTTACTGGAAAAAATATTATAAATATTCTGTTAGAATAAACAAAAATACTTAGAGATTACCTCTCTAAGTATTTTTTATTCTATATTATTTACACCCTTTTAAATTTAAGTAATATCATTTTTTTCCCAGAATTATAAACATAATCTAAATTTTCAAATTTATCAAATGTTTCAAAATTGAAATTTGTTCCATAAAGTTTTTCTACATATCCATCGAAAAAGCTTGAATCTACAACTATTCTTAGCTCACGTGTTTTAGGATTGTACTCATATTTTGTATTCTCAAAATAATTTAATTTGTCTGTAGGTACTGGCAACACTTCAAATTCACCATTTTTCATTTTAAGAAATTCCGAGAAAACTTTTACTAAACTATTTTCATAAACTTGTATACTTGCATATTCAATACTTTCAATTATTCTAATATCTCTATTGCTTTCATCATTTTTAGAATATTGATAATACGAAGCAAAATGAAAATAAATAATTATTAACATAAAGAAAATTATTCCTCTTAGTGGTATTGAAATATTGTCTTTGATTCCAATTGATTCTAAAAATACTGCAATTACTGATGTTACTAAATGTGAAATTATTAAAATCAAAATAATATTGCTACTTTTGAAAAAAGTTTCAAGTTTATTCGAATACATTCTTTTTCTTTTATATTTTATTTCTTCATTTAATGTTTTTCTTATCATTTTCAAATCATAAATATCTACTGGCTCATCACTTTCCACTATATTTTTCCCTATTTGATATTTAAAAATTTGATTTAATTTTTCTTCGTTAACTTTAGCTTCTCGTATCGTATTCTTTATTTCTTCATCCTCAAATTTGTTTATTTCATGTCTTATTTTCAATCTATAAAACAAATGAATGACAAGTCGTACTAATACTGTTGATACAAGAAAAAACACAATAGAAATCACGGCAACATCTACAACTGATTTTGTAATGTCCACTTCTATGCTTTCTTTTATTATTTCTGCAAAAAGAATACGATAAATCCATTTTGTTATAAAAATACTCACTAATTCCGTTACCAGTATTCCAATAAAAACTATCCAAAAATACAACCCTCTAAAATTTAACCCCATTTTTTTGTCAAATTTATTACTCTCATTTAAAAAATATTTTAAGTCCATCTCATTTCCTTTCCTAAATCTCTAGTTGCTAAAACAATGTTTGCTGATTCGTTGCTGATAATTCAGGTATACATTTATTTTCTTTTAATAATTCTACAACTGTTTTATTTAATTTTGTTCTCTTCGTTAAGTCTGCCAATGATAAAAATTCTCCTTTTTCTCTTTCCTCTACCACATTTATTGCAACTGCTTCTCCAAGACCATCCATTGCAATCAATGGCATTCTAATTTTACCATCTTCAATTTTAAATGATTTTGCTTCCGATTTATAAATATCTATTTGCTCTAACTCAATTCCTCTGTAATGCATTTCAATCAAAATCTCATACAAAAATAGCTCTTGTTTTTCTTTTGGATTCAAATTACCTTTTTTATCCATTTCAAGTTTAGCTTTTTTCAAGTCGTCAACAGGTTTAAACATCATTGTCATTTTGAAATCACTAACTTTTCTATTTAAAAATGCTGTATAAAATTCAATTGGATAATGAACTTTGAAATAAGCAATTCTAACTGCCATCATTACGTATGCTACAGCATGTCCTTTTGGGAACATATATTTTATCTTTTCACATGAGTCAATATACCATTGCTGAACGCCGTGTTCCTTCATTTTAGTCGAGTATTCAATCCATTTTTCCCTATTTTTCGTAGGCTGACCTTTTCTGACAAACTCCATTATACTAAATGCTAACGATTTATCCAAACCATCATCAATAAGTTTATTCATAATGTCATCCCGAACTGTTATAATTTCACTTAATGTCGCAGTCCCACTTCGCACATAATCTTGAGCATTATTCAACCAAACATCCGTTCCATGTGAAAGTCCTGATATTCTTACTAATTCCGCAAATGTTTTTGGTTTTGTATCAACTAACATTTGTTTTACAAAAGATGTTCCAAACTCAGGTATTCCCGATGTTCCAGTTGGTGAGCCAATATCTTTTGCAGTTACTCCTAAGGCTTCAGTACCACTAAATAAACTCATTACCTCTTTATCATCAAGTGGTATTGTGTATATATCAACACCTGTCAAATCCTGTAATATTCTTAATGTTGTTGGATCATCGTGTCCTAATATATCTAATTTTACCAATTGTTCGTCCATTACGTGATAATCAAAATGTGTTGTTTTTGAAGTAGAAGTCATATCATTTGCAGGTCTTTGTACAGGACAAAAATCGTAAATTGATTTATCGTGTGGAACTACTATCATTCCACCTGGATGCTGTCCAGTAGTTTTTCTAGCACCTTCACAACCTTTTGCAATTCTTGTAATTTCTGCTTTTCTCTTGCTAATTTCTGGCGTTCCTTCTACTTCTTCAAAATATTTCTTCACATAACCAAACGCATTTCGCTCAGCCAAAGTAGAAATTGTTCCCGCCCTAAATACATTATCTGAACCAAACAATTCTTCAGTATACTTATGAATTTTTGATTGATATTCTCCAGAAAAGTTCAAATCAATATCTGGAACTTTATCTCCATTGAATCCCATAAATACTTCAAATGGTATCGCATGACCGTCTTTTATGTATTTTGTACCACATTTTGGACAATCTTTATCAGGATAATCGACTCCACTTCCTTCAACCATCATAAATTCTGTGTGTTTACATTTTGGACAACGATAATGAGGATAAAGTCCATTAACTTCGGTAATTCCCATCAAATATGCAACAATGGAAGATCCAACCGAACCTCTTGAACCAACTAAATATCCGGCTTCAACTGATTTATTCACCAATTTTTGTGCGATCAAATACAATACCGCAAATCCGTTTCCAATAATCGAATTTAATTCTTTTTCAACTCTTTCTTTCAAATGATCTGGAATATCCTCACCATAAAGCTCTTCCAATCTCCTATAAGACATTTCTCTAACCTGATCTTCTGCTCCATCAATCTTCGGAGGATAAAATCCTGTTGGAATCGGTCTTACATGCTCAATCATATCATTAATCTTATTAGTATTCGTAACAACTACTTCATAAGCAATATCTTCTCCCAAATAATCAAATTCCTTCAACATTTCATCAGTTGTTTTAAAGAAAAGTTTCTTATCATAAGAAAACTGTCTTCTTCCCATTCCACTTCCTAATACTAAAACACTTCTATTAATAGCTTCTCGTTCTTCAAGATAATGACAATCTCCTGTAGCAACCACAATTTTTCCTAACTTTTTACCTAATTCATAAAAGTATTGATTCATCTCTTTAATTACTTCTATATTGTCTATTTCTCCAGTTTCAACTGCATCTATATAATTCGATAATGGATAAATTTCTATATAATCGTAAAATTTAGCTTTTTCCTCAATATCTTCTTTTTCTGTTCCACGAAGATATAATCTTGCCAATTCTCCACTATTTTGAAACACAATAGAAGCTGAACTCGCTAACAATAGGTTTTCTCTCATTTCATTTAATAACGTTTTTGGAATTCTAGGTTTTCTATTTCCAAAAAATTCAATATGAGATTTTGAAACTAATTCATATAATGTTTTTAATCCAGCTTGATTTTTTACTAAAATCATTGTATTTTGAGTATCTGCATTTTGGATATTTGTTTGTAAAGTTGTATTTATTTCTGATAATTTCAATATTTTACGACCAAGTACCATATTTAAAAATTTCTGAAATATTTCAGCAGTTGCTTTTGCGTCATCAACCGCTCTATGGTGATTTTCCAATGAAATTTTAAAGTAATTAGCAACATTTTTCAATCCAAATCTTTTTTGATCTGGCAACAATATTCTAGCCCAATGCAAAGTATCAATAACGCTTGGCGAATAATCTAACCCCAATCCTTTTGCTTTTTGATTCACAAATCCAACATCAAACTTCGCATTATGAGCTACAACAGTCGAATCTCCACAAAATTCTAAAAATTTTGGCAATACAACTTCAACTGTTTCAGCATCTTTTACCATTTCATCTGTGATACTTGTTAATTTTGTAATATTCTCTGGTATCGGAATTTCAGGATTTACAAAAACAGAAAAATCATCAATTATTTGGTTACCTTTCAGTTTAACTGCACCAATTTCGATTATTTTATCCTTAAAAGGATCCAATCCTGTCGTTTCCAAATCAAACACAACATAAGTCTCTTCTTCAATATTAATATCTTTTGGCTTCGTAATCATTTCTTGCTCATCATCTACAACATAAGCCTCTATTCCAAAGATTATCTTAAAATCTTCAGTCGCTTCCTTATACGCAAATGGATACGAATGAACTACTCCAAAATCAGTAACTGCCACTGCACTATGACCAAATTCTTTTGCCCTTTTTGTTAAATCTTTAGCAGACATAACTCCACTCATTTCACTCATATTTGTATGTGCATGTAACTCAATCCTTTTTTTCTCAGCATTATCCACTCTTTTTACATCTTTTGAAGGAATCTTATCCACTCTTTTTGTATTAATTATATACTCTTGCGTAAATCTATCTGCCTCAAAAATACCAATTACTTTTACCCAATCTCCAACTTTTATTTCCAAGTCTTCATCTGGTTTCAAAAAAATTCTACAACTTATTGAATCACTATAATCTGTAATCAGAAAATCATACATCAAATTTCCATTTTTAGTTTTCTTTATCTCTAATCCAAATATTTTCCCTTCTAATGCCACATCCTCTCCAGCATTCAAATATTCAAGAGCACTAAAAGGACTGGCTTTCCTATCCTCAGTGTTTGATCTATATTTACTTTTATTGTATGAAGTTGTAGATTTTGATTGATTTTGATTTGAAGGCACAGATTTTGAAATATATTTAGCTTCAACTGGTTTCTCAAGATTATTAAAATGTTCTGCCAAATTCTTTCTCAATTCCTCAAAATCTCCAGTCGTCAATTCAACTTTTCTCTCTTCATCATCAAATACTTCCGAAATTTTACTACTCAATCTATTAACAATTGGAGATTTTTTCACTTCTTCTATCATATGCTCGGCTGGTAACTTAATATAAAGTACCTTTTCAATATTATCCACTTCATAATTTGCAAATAAATATCGATATCTCTCACTTTCAAATTTATAATTTTCAATATTAAACTTAACATATCCAATTACATTATCTTTAATAAGTTCAGGCTTAATCTCATATTCCACTCTCAACGTCAATCCATTACCAAAACTTTTATACAAAAGTTTCCTCAAATCCTCAATTTCCCTATCTGCGTTATAATTATTTATCTTCAAATGCAGTTCAATTATTTTTTTCTCAGAATACACACTAAGGCTATCTATCTCAAAACTTTTCATACTGTATTTGTCTAAAAAATTATCCGCCGGTTTTATTTTCATGTACCTTGCCATTTTTCCTCCCTTTTTACATTTTTATCCAAAACATTAAAAAATTTTTTCCACATTTTATTATACAAAACTTTTACTCTTATTACAACATTTTATTTCTAGAAAATTCTTAGCTCAAATAAAATTGATATTTTTCACTTTTTTATTTCTTTTTCGTTAAAAACAAGGGTACGAAGTTCAAAAAATACTTTACTTTGTAAAAAAAAATATGCTATAATTATTCGTAAAAAAATTTATGGAGGATTATTATGGGAAGACATGGTACAATAGCTGGACGTAAAGAAGCACAAGATAAAAAAAGAGCTGCTTCATTCACTAAACTTGTTAGATTAATTACAGTTGCTGCAAGAGGTGGAGAAAATCCAGAATTTAACGTAGCATTAAAACATGCTATTGAAAAAGCAAAAGCGATAAATATGCCTAATGACAACATTAACAGAGCAATAAAAAAAGGAGCAGGAACTGATGGTTCAACAGCTTTTGAAACATTAAACTATGAAGGATATGGACCTGCAGGAGTTGCAATTATCGTTGAAGCTCTTACTGATAACAAAAACAGAACAGCTTCATCTGTAAAAATGGCTTTTGATAGAAATGGTGGAAATCTTGGAGTTTCTGGATCAGTTTCATATATGTTTGGAAGAAAAGGTGAAATCATTATTGAAAAAACTGACGCAATTGACGAAGAAGCATTGATGGAAGTTGCTCTTGAAGCTGGAATGGAAGATATGGAAACTTTAGAAGATAGTTTCTACATCACAACTGAAACTGCAAACTTTGATGCTGTAGCTGATGCGTTAAGAAACGCTGGATATGAGTTATTAGAAGCAGATATTCAATATTTACCATCTATCGAAGTAGAATCTTTAGGAGAAGAAGATTTACAAAAATTGAAAAAATTAATTGATACTCTAGAAAATGACGACGATGTACAAAAAGTTCATCACAATTATGCTGGGGAATTATAAGAAAAAAAGAGGTTTTGGGCCTCTTTTTTATTTAACATATATTTGTTTCCTATTTCTTAAATAATATAACATTTTATAAAAATTAATACTAAATAAAGAGAGTCTTGAAACTCTCTTTAAACTGGCCTTTTTTTAACAATGAATATAAGTTTTTTATTTCATTTATTAAGTTAATTATACAACATTTTTTTATAAAAATCAATAATTAAATTTAGTTTTTTATATAAATTATATACAAACTGTGTAATTTATTGTATAATAAATATGATTTGGATTAAATTTGGCCATTTAATTCAGATACACCACTTTAAAGGAGGTGTAACAGTGAATATAAGTTTAAAAATAATAATACTTATCATAGTGTTATTTTTACTAATACAAAATAATGCTATGTAACAATGGTATTTTTTCTCACTATACTAATATAGATAGTAAGTTTTTTTATCAATACTTTAATTTATTTTTTTCAAACTTCACCTCAAATTCTTTCCCCAAAAATGCAATTCCAATTTTCAAAACTTTCTCAATCCCAGCATTTTTCAAAACAGAACTATATCCTTTCTCATCAATTTGATTTAACGCAACTTCACATTCCTTTTCAAGTTTTTCATGAATTTTATCATTACTTAAATTTTCTGTCCCATTAACAATTTTCAATTCAATAATAATTTCTTCTTTTCCTTCCAAAATATTTTTAGGTTTTAAAAGTAAATCGTATCTTTCTTTTCCCGCAAAATTATTCGATGTAATTTCGTATTCATTTTTCAAAATTAAAATCAATCCTAACATCAATCCATAATAAAATTGCTCTTTTTCTTTTTTCTTGCACTGAGTTTTTCCTTCACAAACTCAAATTCATCATACAAGCCGGAAATAATATCTTTAATCATATCAAATCCATTTTTCCAATCTTTTTCCTGATATTTCTTAAACGAAACCGAAATCACAGGAAAATTCCCTTGTATGTCAAAATACTCACTTTTAGAAATATTCAGCCCTTCAAACAGTTTCCTGTTCTCATCTTTATTCTTAACATCAAAAAAGTACTTTAACATCGACATATTTAATGTTTTTCCAAATCGTCTAGGACGAGTAAACAATTTCACCTGAGAGCCATCTTCTAAAATATTTTCTATAAATTTTGTCTTATCAAAATAATAGTAATTTTTTTCAATAATGTCTTTAAAATTGGATACTCCAATTGGCAGTTTTGTTTTTTTGCTGTTTTTCATATTGGGTTCTCCTTTCTTCTTATTTTGTTATCTGAATAATTTTAATTTCTATTTTTACTTAATTCTTTCTCCATGATAATATTTACTATTCTTATCTTTTGAATAATCGTCATTGAGTACTTCAAAACTTTCAACATCAGCATTTTCAATTTTTTTCATTATTTTTTCTTTATCTGAAAAATAGAAAATATTTTTATCATCTTTAAAATAATTAAATTCTATCATATCAAATTTTTTAGGATTTATATTATTTAATTTATTTAGTTTATAATCATTTTTTTCAAAACTAAAAACCGTAACTGTTTTATCATCATCTGTATTCAAAGTATAAACAGAATTTTTATCTTTAAAAATATATGGGTTATTCGTAATTTCTATAAAACTATTAAAATCAATATTATTTTGATTTTCTGAAATTTTATTAATTTTTATTTCATTATTTTTTTCAGTTAAAATATAAATCCCATTTTTATCTTTTACTATAGAACCGTCATAAGCTTCGTCTAGTATTTCAAAACTATCTTTATCTACTTGCTCTAATTTATATCCTTTGTAATAAATGTTACTTTGAGCTTTTCCAAAATCAGAACTTTCTTTCAACATTTTAAAATTTTTAACATTCGTATTTTTTAATTTTTGCAAATTTCCATCTTTATAGAAATAAACATGATTCTTATCTCTATAATAATTATTGTCAATTTCTTCAAAAGTATCTGCATCAACTGATAAAGGTTCTATTTCAACTTCTTTTCCTTCAAAATTAGAAATTTTATATATTGTGTTTTTTATTTTTATAAAATTATTTTCAATTATTTCAATATCGTCAGGATTAGCACCTTTCACTTTTTTCCACTTAAAATACAAATTATTTTTATCCTTTTTGTATCTTGTCATAGAAATATTTTGATAAGTCTCAATATCCAAATCATCTAACCTATGAAGTTTATAATCCTCCAAATAATAGACATTATTTTTATCCCTGAAATAATCATCCAACATTTTATTTGCTATTCCAAAACTTTCTATATCTATCTCATTATTTTTAAATTTTATTAAAGTTTTTTTATTTTCATCAATATAATAGACACCATTTTTATCTTTTATCAAATTTTCAGGTTCTGATATTCTATTTTCATAAATAACTTTAAAACTATTAACATCCAAACCTTTTATTTGTTGATTTTCAAAATAGACATTATTTTTATCTCTTAAAATATTTTTACTTAATTCATTAACACTGTTTCTATCTGCATTTTCTAGTTTCAACATTTTATCACTAGAAAAATAGTAGACATCATTTTTATCTCGATAATATTTATTATCAAGATAACTACGACCGTTTATTTTTTCAAAAGTTTTCGCATCCACATTTTTTATTGGATAAATTTTCCCGCCTTTTTGGAAATAAACATCATTCTTATTTCTATAAATGGTTGGATTTTCACTTGAAATTACTTTAAAATCATTAAAATCTATATCAATCCCATTTTCTTTAAAATTTATAATTTTTAATTTATCATAATTTTTTCCAAAAGTATAAATTCCATTTTTATCTTTGAACATAGTAATATAGTATCCTTCAACTACTTCAAAAGTTTTTGGATCTATTTTATTCAGTCTATCTCCCAAATAGTAAACATTATTTTTATCCCTTCCAAAAGATCTGCTTTCTTTAAAAATTTCAAAAGTTTTCGCATCTGCATTTTGCAACTTTTCTAATCCATTTTCTGTTCTATAGTACACACTATTTTCATGAATTTCATAAAAAGGTACCACAAGAATATCTGCATTCACAACACTCCCTACCAAAACAAATAAAAGCAGAATTTTTAACAAATATCTTTTAATGTTCACAATAACTCTCCTTTTTTATTCCAAAATTTAGCAATTCAAACAAAGCAATTCCTATTATTTAATCTCCATCTCCTCCTCAAACTTCTTCGGATTCTCCCCTTCCATTTTCTTCCCTTCAAAATAAATATTATTCCTATCTTTTCCATATTTTCCACTCATTGTCACTTCAAAAGTATCTATATCCGCTCCATTTATTTTCACAAATTTTTCTCCATTCAAGAAATAAACTCCATTTTTATCTTTAAAATAATTGGAACTATCCATTGGAGAATCTATTCTTTCAAGAGTTTTTAAGTCAATATTTTTGCTGTCAAGTGGAATTATTTTATCTT
>QWCT01000202.1_pt1 | contig 42282 bp, 34 predicted proteins | sample 1972681 | NCBI WGS metagenome assembly QWCT01 (sample SAMN09866701, study PRJNA288562) | Human oral metagenome isolate pre3_saliva, whole genome shotgun sequencing... | isolation source: mouth | host: Homo sapiens | place: USA: California | reverse complement strand
GACTCCTTTAGTACTTGAAAGTTTGTGGTAAAACCTATTGTACCAAAGTTCCTCTCTTTTTTTATTTATTTCTGTAACATATGTCTTATCACATTACACTAAACGATGAGATTCAGAACAAAACATATTATGTCGTAATGGAAGGTAAGAAAATTTACATTCTGGGCTATAATAATGAAGACTATGAACTTGAGCTAGTAGATAAAGGCTTTTCTGTTCCACACACTGAATCTGAATAATATTAATTATATTTTTTCAAGTATTTTTCGCATCGATGAGTAAAATCTTCGATGCGTTTTTTATTGGAATTTCAAGCTTTTACGCCCCTGTCCTTATCACATTTTGATATCTGAATGAACAAAATGAAAAAAAACATGAAAAAATATCTTGTGTGCATAAACAAATTATGTTACAATCCTTATTATTTCCAAACAAAAATTTAAAAAGAAAAGGGGACAAAAACATATGGATAAGAAACTTTCCACAAAAAATTATGTACTACTTGCCTCCCTCCTATTCGGACTGTTCTTTGGAGCGGGAAATCTAATATTCCCGGCGCTTATGGGGCAGATGGCAGGCGAACACACACCAGCAGCGACTATTGGCTTCGTTATTACAGGCGTAGGTCTACCGCTACTTGGTATTATCGCAATTTCACTGTCTCGAAGTGAGGGTCTTTACGACCTAGGTTGCAAAGTATCTAGACCGTACGGTATATTTTTTACTTGCCTACTATATCTAACTATAGGACCATTCTTCGCAATTCCTAGAACTGCGACAGTTCCTTATACAGTAGGTGTAGTACCAGCACTACACAAGGATTCACCTATAGTGCTTGGACTATTCTCACTCTGCTTCTTTGCGGTAGTTCTTTGGTTCTCACTAAGACCATCGAATATCCTAGATAGCGTTGGTAAGTATATAAACCCAATATTCCTTGCATTCCTAGTAGTGCTTCTAGTAATGTGCTTTGTTAACCCAATGGGTTCAGTTTCAAGCACAAAGGCAACTGGTGATTATGTAACACACCCATTCTTCAGAGGATTCGTTGAGGGTTACAACACCATGGACGCACTAGCTTCGCTAGCATTCGGAATCATCATCATCAACGCTGTTAGAAATCTTGGCGTTAATGAGCCTAAGAACATAGCTAAATCAACTGCTATCGCAGGTGTAGGATGTGCGGTTCTCATGGCAGTAATCTACTTTGCACTCGTATTTGCTGGTGCACAGTCAAGAGGAATCTTTGAAGTTCAGCCAGATGGTGGTACACTACTTAACAAGATGGCTGACCACTACATGGGAGGTATAGGCGCAACATTCCTAGCTATCACAATCACACTTGCTTGCCTAAAGACTGCAATCGGTCTTATAACTGCAGGTGCAGAAACATTTGGAAAGATGTTTCCTGGCTTACTTTCATACAAGGCTTGGGCAATACTATTCACATCTGTTTCATTTGTATTTGCTAACTTTGGACTACTTAAGATCATCGCATACTCAATACCAGTATTGATGTTCCTATATCCACTAACAATAGCTATCATCCTAGTTAGTATCGTTGGCGGACTGTTCAATTATCACACAACTGTTTACAGATGGACCATTGCATTCACTATGCTTCCAGCTCTATTTGACGGAGTTAAGAGCCTACCAGCTGAGACAGTTGCAGCTCTACACCTAGATGGTGTTGTTGCAAAGGTCGGTGCATTCCTTCCACTTTCAGATATCGGAATGGACTGGGTAGTTCCTTCAGTATTAGGCTTTGTAGTAGGACTAATCTTCTACGCATTGAAGAAGGATAAAGGAACAGCTAACGCTTAGTGCCAGATAAGAAGACATAATTTAAACTAAAAATAGTGCAACTGATGTTGCACTATTTTTTTCGTCTTTTTACTGGTCTTGTCTTCTTTGCTGCACTGAGCATCTTGCGGTACGCCCGCTTGCTCTTTTGGCTCACAAGCCTTCCTATAGCCTCCGGCTCATGTCTTCTTACCATGTTGTTTTGGTTTGTTCGCATCTCTACAGGCCTTGCCTGAAGCTTGGAGTCAAGTATCTTTTGACTTGAATAAAGCCCGTTATATCCCGAGCAAAGGTATCCCATGAAGCTAGCTATTGCAAACATTTGCACGCCTCCGCCTCCAAAACACTCTATGGCGAGGCAAATCGGTGCTATCATGGTATTTGTTGCTCCTCCGAACAGTGCTACCATAGCGAGCGCCGCGCCGAAGGATGATGGTATGCCTAGTAGCGGCGCGAACACGGCGCCGAAGGTGCTTCCTATGAAGAAGAGCGGCAGGATTTCTCCTCCCTTGAATCCTGCGCCGAGCGTTATTGCGGTGAACAGTATCTTGAGTAGAAACGCGAGATAGTCTTCGTTGCCACCTGAGAGCGCCTCTATTATTATTTCACTGCCTGCTCCGTTATAGGTGTCTTTCCCTACTAAAAGGCTTAAAACGATTATAATTATCGCTCCTGAGAGCACCCGTATATATGAGTTATTAAATAGCTCATCGTAAATTGCGTGTATCAATCTATAGCTATTGCACATCAGGGTAGATACTAGTCCGCAAAGAGATGCGAGCACGAGTATTTTAAGCATCATTACTGGCGTTGTCGTCGGTATGCTTATGTGGAAGCCAAAGGCGACTACGCCAAGCTTTGTTGCAATCCAGTAGGCTGTGTACGAGGACACAAAGCATGGGAATACGGCCATTTGGTATAGGTGTCCGACTTTGATAAACATGACGACGAAGACCGTTGCGGTAAGCGGTGTGCCGAAGATAGCGGCAAAGAAGGCTGCCATACCGGCCATGGTCGCTATTCTGAGGTTCTCCGCGTGGAGCCTAGACTTTCTGCCTATGTAGTTACCTATACCTCCACCTAGCTGAAGCGCTGCTCCCTCCTTACCTGCTGAACCACCACAAAGGTGCGTCAGAACTGTACCCACAAAAATAGCAGGAACCAGTCTAAACCTAACAGGTGCGCTGTCGTGCACAGAATCGATTATATCATCGGTTCCCTTGCCCTCAAGCCCTAGCTTTTGATACATGTAGACTATGATTATTCCTGCAAATGGAAGCAAAAAGAGCAGCCACTCGTGCTTCTTGCGAAATACATTCGCATATAATACACCATTGTAAAACAAAGCTCCGATAACACCACAAATCATTCCGATTACAATCGCAATAAGGCTCCATCTAATGATGAGCTTTACATACTGCTTAACGTATTCAGTCTGGGTATATCGCTGATTTTGTTTCAAGACCGCTCCTTATATTATTTAGTTACTGTATAAATTTGTTGTTACATATTCTGGGTCACATGTTACATCGATTCCAAGTGATGAAAGTGTCTGCTCGTCTCGGTCTGAGAGAATTGCCGTGCAATGCGCCCTGCATCCATGAAGCAAGGAAAGCTTGCTAGCTGCAAGTCTTGCCTTTTCGTCCGTGACTCCTGAAACTGTAAGAGCCATCAAAATCTCCTCGCAGTTCAGGCTGCTCCTGTCATAGCCAAGCACATCTGTCTTTAGGTGCTGCGTTGTCTCAAGAACCTTTGGCTCTATCAAAAGGAGTTCATCTGGCATCTCAGCTAGATATTTGATGGAGTTCAAAACCACTGCAGCTGCTGCAACCATACGCCTTGAGCTACGTCCCGTTATAACGTGACCATCCGGCATCTCCATGGCCATGGCTACTGCATTTTCGTATTTGTCACAGAGTTCTCTCTTGAATTCCGCATAATCTCTAGCTTTCTGAACTACAACTCTATCGCCAACAGCCTTGCCAACTTCCTTCATCAAAAGCTCCGCCCTATCTAGGGAATCGCTCTCAATCTTACCCTTCTTGAAATCGACTGCTGCTATCAGAAATCTCCTTATTATCTCCTGACAAGAAGCCTCCTGACAGGCCTCATCATCAGTAATACAAAAGCCTACACGGTTTACACCCATGTCCGTTGGTGACTGGTATTCAGATTCCTCACCAGTGATTTTCTCAATTATTCGTTTAACTACTGGAAATACCTCAATATCTCTATTGTAGTTGATTGCCTTCTCACCATAAGCCTCTAGGTGGAAAGGGTCTATCATGTTTACATCCTTTAGATCTACCGTTGCAGACTCATAAGCAAGGTTAACTGGATGCTTTAGTGGAAGATTCCAAACTGGGAAGGTCTCAAACTTCGCATATCTTACCTTGAGTCCACGCATAAAGTCATGATATAGCTGGGATAGACATGTCGCAAGCTTTCCTGAGCCTCCACCAGGTCCAGTTACAACGACAAGCGGCTTAGTAACCTCAATGTAAGGGTTTGCGCCGTAGCCTTCTTCACTTACAATCGTCTCTACATCTGTAGGATATCCCTTTGTGAAGCAGTGCTTATATGTCTTAATTCCGCGTCTTTCGAGCTTTTTGATAAACATATCAACTGCTGGAGCATCCTCATATCTTGTTATGACTACGCTGTTTATATCTAAATCGTACTTTCTAAATGTATCTATGAGCCTTAGAACTTCGAGGTCATAGGTGATGCCGAAGTCATGTCTTGTCTTATTCGTCGTTATATCTCCAGAGTAGATGCAAATAATCACCTCTGCTGAGTCCTTCATCTTCTGCAAAAGCTTAATTTTCGCATTCTCATCAAAGCCAGGAAGCACCCTCATAGCGTGCTTATCGTGAACCAACTTGCCACCGAACTCAAGGTAAAGCCTTTCGCCCTGCTTTTCGTTGATTCTCTGCATTATATAATGCGACTGCTCTTCTAGATATTTTTCTGAATCAAAACCTAATTTGTACATAGAGACGCCTCCCGTCTACACTAACATCTGAAAAGAAAGAAATAAGGTGGTTCCAACCATAGAGAGGATAATAACCGCTACTACTATTCTTGCAACCCATCTGTGAAATCTGTTCATAATTACACCTACTGCATTATCTCAATCGCAAGCTCGTTGCGACCTTCTATCATTCCTCTGAGACTAATATCATACTCAAGAGTTATCTTACCATATCCCTCTGGCGAAAGCTCTCTCTTGATGCTGTTCGTCAAAACCTCTAGCGACATAGGCCCATACGGCGTGCTATAATCGCTCTTAAAACGCTTTCCGGTCTCAAACTCTAGTACTGATCCGTACTCACTTGAATCTCCAATTCTCTTCATTCTCAGGCTGGTATCCGTCAGTTTAAGACTGGTCTTACATCCTGGAAATCCTGAAAACTCACTCTCTTCATATATAAAATACTTGGCTCCGCCCTTCTCGAACATCATGCCGTCACTCACAAATTCGAGTTCTTCTTCGACATTATCGCCGACAAAACGTTTGCCAGTTATCTTTATCGTGACATTCTTCATATCATTACTGTCCTTTCACAAACTCAATTCGCTATTATACCACAAATAGACATTTTTTTGTTATTCAGCAAGCAAAAAAACTTGTATTAAAATCATTTATTTTGCTTTTATAAACCCTTAAACTCTGATAGTATCAAAATATATAAAATCATTGCACAGGATTAACCCTTTTATCACAAAAAAGCCATATATCTTAACTATAATCATACCATAAATAGACAAACTAACAAGGAGGTAAGCTTATGGATCACAATAATGATTACACACCCCCATTTGGCGACAATGATGAAATAACTCCCCCAAATGAAAATCCATCGGATATAACCGAAGCTACAACTAGCGAGCTACCAAGTGCTAATAGCGCTTTCAGCGCAGGCACAGCGCAGACAGGCGTTGATCAAAACCCTGCTTCAAGCTTTGATTCAACATCTGCAAACACATCATACAGTGCCCCAAATAGCACAACGAATGCAGAATGGGAGTCTGTACCAAAATTCCCTGGCTATGAGAGAACCTCGTTTGGCAATACTTCGTTTCAGTCATCGAGCAATCCATTTGAGCAGGAAAGACAGTTTAACACTTCAAGAGGATTCGAAAACTATTCATATGATACTTCCCAGCTTAGAAGCTTCGATAGAAAATCCTCTGACGGAAATGGCGGCATGCCTAAAACCAAAACACCTAAGTCACCTGTTTATATTACCAAGAAGGCTTTTATCATCTGTCTAATTTGCGCAATGCTAGGAACTTCTGGTATAACCATTGGAGGGCTTAAGCTAGCAGGAGCATTTGATGGCTCATACGGTGGAAACAATGTCTCTGCTACGAACTATAAGTTAACTAAATCCAATGGCACAACTAGACCAATCAAAGAAATCGTTTCTATGAACGAGAACGCTGTCGTTGAGATACAGACCGAAAAGGTCAGCGGAGACTCTTGGATTAAGAACTATGTAACCAAGGGCGCAGGCTCAGGTGTAATTATCGATAGCGACGGCTACATCATGACCTGTAATCATGTAATCGATGGTGCTTCTAACATAATCGTAAAGCTCAGAGATGGAACGACTAAAAAAGCACGTCTTATAGGTGCCGATAGTCAAAACGACATAGCGGTTCTAAAGATCGACGGCTCAGGATATACTGCCGCAAGATACGGTGACAGCGATTCTATCTCCGTAGGTGATCAGGCAGTTGCAATTGGCAATCCACTTGGTGAGCTCGGCGGAAGCGTTTCAGCAGGTATCATTAGCGCTCGTGACAGACAGATTAGCGTAGATGGAAAGGCAATGAAGCTTCTTCAGACTGACACTTCAATCAACCCAGGAAACTCGGGCGGTGGCCTTTTTGATGGACAAGGAAACCTAATCGGAATTGTAGTTGCTAAATCGTCTGGTTCTAATGTTGAAGGACTTGGATTTGCAATTCCTATCAACACAGCATCAAAGATTGCAAAGGATCTAATTCAGAACGGCAAGGTTACCGGACGTGCAATAATAGGCGTCAAGATTGTAGATCTATCAAATGACGAAGATGCACAAAAATATGGCGTAAGCGCACCAGGAGTATATATCGATGATGTTGTTGCAGATGAGGCGAAGAAATCCGGATTACAATCTGGTGACAAGATTCAATCCATCGGAAAAGCAAAGATAGAGTCAGCCGTAGACCTAAGAACAGAACTAGATAAATACAAGCCAGGTGATAAAGTAAAAATAATCGTTTTACGAAACGAGAAATCCTTAGAGATTACAGTAGTCCTCTCGGAAGGTTAACATAGATTAATATAGCTGTATCGAAAAATCCTCAAGATTTATTTCTTGAGGATTTTCTCTATTTTATGGTTTATATCAAATTCTTCTCATCTAGCAGCATATACTTGCCTTTGATTATAGCTCTCAGAGATTAAAGCTCTCTCTTATCGCGAAAGCCTGTTTTTCCTCCCTCGATAACAAAAGCTCTTAGTGCCTGGATGTGCTCTGAAACAACACGTCTAGCCTCGACGCTATCTCCGCTCTTGAGAGCTGCAATGATTCCCCTATGTTCACTAGGCATGTTCTCATAGCGTGAGAAATCATCATAGTAGATGTATCTGAATCTCAAGGCTAGCTCCTGAGCCATGGTGCTGAATTTTACAAGAGTGTTATTCCCTGTAATTTCAACGATTTCCTTATGGAACTGCTCGTCACAGAAAATCATCCGTTCTGTATCGTTATGCTTAACCGCAAGCTCATAGTCATCTGTGATATTCTCCAAACGGTTAATTTCTTCAGGTGTTATGCGCTTTGCTGCAAGCTCAGCAGAAAAACCCTCAAGCTCCTCTCTTACATCTAGCAAATCCACCATCTCATCTACGGAAACATCGGATGCATAAGCGCCATGTCTTGGCTGAATTGTAACTAGTCCTTCCTTCTCCAGCTTACGAATCGCCTCTCTAATAGGAGTACGGCTAACGCCCATCTGATTTGAGAGATCAACCTCCATAAGACGAGTTCCAGGAACAATACGACCAGTCATAATATTCCTCTTCAGCTCCTCATAGACAACCTCTCTAAGAGGTCTGTGGCTACCAATATCCATTCTCACATCCTGTAGGTCCATAAAAATCTCCATTCTGCTTCAATAAGTTCTATATCATCGTCCTTGCCCAAAAGGCAAAACATGACTTTTCTTTAAAAACTGCCGCGTACTTCTTGGCCTGGTTTTCGCTATCAAAGATTGCAAATACCGTCGGCCCACTACCGCTCATCAGCACCTTCCTCGCACCTTCACAGGTCTCAATCATACAGCGCTTGAGCTCTGCAACCTCTGGGTACGCTTTAAGTGTAAACTCCTCGAGGACATTTATCATCTCAGAATACCCCGCAGCCTTATCACCATATCTCAAAGCTCTACAAAGCTTATCATTATTAGGTCTATTGCTTATCGTACACTCATCAATTCCAGTAAATACCGTCCTTGTTGAAACGCTAAGCCTTGGTGTTACGACAAGTATGCTCGATTTCAGAGGTCTCACTTTGCTAAGCTCAGTGCCCGTTCCTCTTGCTCTCGCACAAGTTGAAGCAATGTTAGAGTATCTGATATTCTCAGGCAAGTCCTTGTTGCTTTTTGCCTGCGCCATCAAACAAAACGGGATATCAGACCCTAGCTTCGCCCCTTGTTCACAAAGCTCTTCTAGCGAAAGCCCTAGTTCCCACATAGCATTGAGTCCATGCATTATTGCCGCAGCATTGCCGCTTCCGCCAGCCATACCCGCAGCAACCGGGATTCTCTTCTTTATGAAGATCTCGATAAGTCCCTTAGGATTCACCCTGTCTCCATATTCATCTATCATAAGCTCCGCTGCTCTCCACGCGAGGTTATACCTATTGTTTGGCAAATATCTGAGGTTTGTTCTGAGGTAGATTTCAAAACCCTTTAGATTCGCCCCAAAGCTATTGATTGGCTCTGGTGGCATCTCATCTGTGAATCTGATACTTATCTCATCTCTTAGTGATATTTGCTGCATCACCATATCTACTGGGTGCATACCACTTGGCATTACATCGCCAACATCAATGGAAAGGTTAATCTTCGCATAAGAGAAAAGCATTATGGTCTTTTCCACTTTTGCCTCCAATTACGCTATGTGCAAAATCAAAAAGCTTACTTCTTCTTGTTCTTAGCTCTTCTCTTAGCGAGTCGCTCTTCTTCTGCCGCCTGAGCCTCTGCTAGAGCCTTACGGCCAGTTATATATCTTCCGCCAGCTTCAGATATAGGTCTTGGTCCCTTTACCTTGAAGTTGCCGTTATCCTCTTCCTCATACTCTTCGTAATCGTCCTCGTCAGCTTCCTTAGCGGCCTTTCTTGCAGCCTTCTTAGCAGCCTTAGCCTCTTCCTTCTCATGCTGAGCGATTATTTCGCTAACAGGTCTACCTGTTCTCTTAGCTTCCTTGTATGGGTTAAATGGAGCATTGCTCGTATCTGCATCATCGTCTTCTTCCTTATGCTTCTTAGCCTGTCTGCTTGCAAAGAAGAACATTCCGACCATCATTAAAAGCATCATACCCATGTAAATCTTGTTATTAAGACTCTGGTTCAATGTCTTAAATTCAATCTTATGATCCTTACCGAGCGTATTTCCGTCATTATCAGCAAATTTCTTAGAAATAACCAGTGTGTACTTGCTATCACCCTTGATTGCATTCTTCTTGGCATTTACTGTATCGTAAAGCACGAGAACCTGTCCCTTAACATCAGGGTTGAAATACACCTTGATAGGAAGTTCCTTTCCCTTGGCATCTAGAATCTTAAAGCACTTAGAATTCGCCTTCTGATTCTCCTTCTTGTTCACCTTGTTATTAAAAGTTAGCTTAACGCCGACATTCTCAACAGATGTATTCTTCTGTCCATCCTTAGGGTAGCTTTCCTTTAGCTCAAGCTTACCGCTCTCTGCAAATGCAAACGAGGTAAATATCATCACAATCAATGCTGTTAGGCAAATTCTGATACTCGTTTTCTTCATTACTCTTCCTCCGGTTTTTTCCTTTTATTTCGTAGGTTGCGAAAGAATTCGCGCACAAGCCACGAACTTTCCTCTGCCATTATACCTCTATCCACTGCAATCTGATGATTTAGCCTCTCATCTTGCACGATATTGAAGACCGATCCACAAGCTCCCGTCTTAGGGTCATCCGCACCTATGTATAGATGCTCTATTCTCGACCACACGAGCGCACCCGCACACATGCTGCAGGGCTCCATAGTCACATACATATCGCAGCCTATCAGTCTCAAGCCGCCCAAAACTTTAGACGCCTCTCTGATGGCTATAATCTCCGCATGCGCTGTCGGATCCTTGGTAGTTTCGGTCAAATTATGGCCTCTCGAAATGATTTCGCCATCCTTAACAATAACTGCTCCAACAGGTATTTCTCCCATTTCAGCAGCCTTCTGAGCCTCCTTAAGGGCCTCTTTCATATAATTACTCATATACTTTACAATCTTATCACATATACGTGTATTATTCAAGATACAAAATCCACACCAACGTCGTATTATCAATCAAAGAAGGTCCATACTTTGATGCTAAATGCTATCAAACGCAAGTTGCACAAAGCAGTTTTATGGGTTATCATTTACATATTAATTAATCAAAAAGAGAGGATATAACATGAGCTTTTTAAGCATTGCCATGATAAGTAAAATCGCAGACATTCTAGTCATTGCCATCATAGTTATATCAGCAGCTTCTGGCTACCGCAGAGGCCTACTGAACTCATTTTTCAATTTCTTTCGCTGGTCGCTATGTGCAGTTTGTGGAGTTGTCTTTGCTCTACCAATCAAAAACTTCATAGTCAAGCATACAAGTCTTCAGCTCAGCATATCAAAGAGCATCAAAGACACACTAGATTCATCCATAGCTTCAGATAGTTTTATCATGAGCCTGCCACGTCAAATCAAGCTTTTGTGGGATGACATCCGAAACGAGGCAACTTCAAGGATTTCAGTATCTCTAGCAGATACGCTAATCTCCATGCTCTCGTTTACCTTGCTCTTCATTGCTTTGTTTATGCTAGCGCGCTTTACACTTCGCAGCCTCGAGCTAAAAAAACGCGGAGTGCTCGGTCTTTCCAACAGGCTTTGCGGAATGCTCTTTGGCGCACTTAAAGGAGCTTTGCTAGTAAGCATCATAATGCTTATTTCATTCCCTCTGCTCAGCCTACTAGAGCCAGATACATCAGCTCCGATTGCAGAAGGACTAAGCCACGGCAAACTATCAGGCTTTTTCTACAACTCCAATCCTATTACTGACGGTATAACTCTAATATCAAAGCATTCCATCTAGCTATTCATTAGACCAAATTAGAATTTATGGAGGTATAGTATATTGTAGATTCATTTGCAGATAAGGTGTTTTTGGAAATCCAGCTGCTATTTGCATCATAGATAGTTGGATTTCTATGTGTTAATGATGAATATAACAAAAGAGAATAATTTATCAGAAACTGCTTTTGCAGTTAAAACAGGCCAAGGTAGATATCACCTTAGGTGGTTTACGCTGGAGAAGAAATTGATTTATGTGATCATACTATGTTTGGTGCAACATTTGTTATATTTAACTACTATGATAAAGAATCAGAAACAGTTTATTTCGATACACTAAGTGGTGAATTAATTGTAAACCGCAAACGATCTTTATGAGATGGATTTTCCAAAATATGAATTGACGGAAGTAGACATAAGCAGGGAAATAATAGATGCTATTGGCTGTGAACCAAAAAAGCTTTTATGAGACATGATTTACTTTGTATATTTAATGATGAAGATATAGTAATGGATCTAACTCCTGATTTGGAAAAGGCAAAAAATCTTGATGGACTTCTGTTGCAGGTAATCGCTCCAATTAATCTAAGTTTGTATAACTAATAAATAAAATATGACGCAGAACAGTTGATTATAGATATTGGAAAAACAAAATTTACAATAAGCCATTTAACTACACCCAAAAAGTTAGTTTTCTGTAAACACTATATGATACCTACAATTCCACGATGTATGTGATAAACTATTCTTATCCATTTTGGATTGCCTCCTTGTTTGTATATATGGTTGGTGACCATATTTATCTTATTACAGGAGGCCCTTTTTCGCTAAAGCTTCCTAACCTCACTAGCATATCCGGGGTTAATTGTTCATCTCTCTATCGTTCGATAAACCACTGCTAAAGCAATCCAATTAAAGTGGTTTTATTAGTTTATATGCACTCCCAAAACCACTTTCTATTTATGCGATATTAAAACTTTTATCCTTTAACCAACAGAATACTAGTTTGCAGAAAATTCCTGCTCCATATTCATTGCAAATTATAGAGTTCATTATATGTCTTAGATTTCTTTAATAAATCTTCGTGTGTTCCATAACTTTCAATTTCTCCATTATTTAAAACTACAATTTTATTACTTTTATTAATAAAATTGATAAATTTATGTGTTATTATTATTCCTATCTTTCCTTTAAAAATGTTTTCATATAGTTCTATTATTTCAAACTCAGATACTGCATCTAGCATTGCATTGGGTTCATCTAAAAAATATAAATCTGCATCTCTTACAAAACATCTCGCTAAGGCGATTTTTTGCCATTGTCCTAATGAAATTTGTTTGCCCGATTCAAACCAATAGCCAAGTTGTGTGTCTATATTTTTATCCTCATTATTAACTAGCTCATCTAATTTGAATTTCTTACAAACATCTTTTATTTTTATATCGTTTCGACTTTCGTTAAGGTTACTATAACATATGTTTTCTCTGATTGTTCCTTCATACTTTGTAAAGTCCTGAAATAGGGCACCTACACACTTGAAGAATTTTCTTTTATTTATTTTTCTAAAATTAATACCATTAATATATATTTCACCTTCATAATCACCATACATGCCAAGTAAAATTTTCATAAGGGTGCTCTTTCCACTACCATTTTTACCTACAATTGCAATGATGTCACCTTTTTTTATGCTTAGACATACATTCCTCAATGCGTATTCTTTTGAATTAGGATATTTGTATGATAGATTAACTATATCAATTGTTTTTACTTCATCTACTGCATAGCTATCTGGATCAAATTCCTCATCCAAATCAAGAAAATCAAAAAGTTGACTGATAAACAGCGTTGATTTGTTAAGATCTGCTAACATTTGAATAATTTGTCGAATTTGTGTTTTTGTGGAAACAATAGATCTTGTATATGTTACAACATCTCCAATCAAAATTCTGTTTAAATATCCGCAATAAATAGTATATGAAAACAGTAAGCCCATAACAATTTGTTCTAATAAACTAAAAATCATCAGATATCGCATTCTTTTTCTGCCTATATATAAATCTTGAGCAGCAAACCGCTTAGCCAAAATTATGAAATTGTTAATAAAATATCCGAATAAACCATATAACTTGAGTTCTTTGTAATTTAAACCACAAGTTATAATATAACTATTGTACCATGCTTTTCTTTCTTCATTAGTTCGCTCTTTTACAATTTTAAACTCTTCTCTATTTATCCTATTTCCGATGAAAAATTCTATCATGGGGAATAAAGTTAAAAAAACTATAATTAGAGGTTCAAAAGAAATTATTACCATAATATAAGCAATACTACTAATACAAATTCCAACCGATGAAATTATAGTGTCAAAATATGTAAGAATAGCCCCTTCTGATTGAGAGTCCGCCCGTTGTAACATATCATATATTTTGCTATCTTCAAAAGATCTTAAATCTAACTTTGAAGATTTTTTTAACACTAGCTCTTTTATTTTTATATTGAATTTTAATGAATATTTTTGCTTATAGTATCCATAAAAAAATTGAATAAGTATCAAAACTAAATCCACTATCAGGTACCATATTATCAACTTTAAGATACTCGACAAGTCATCTATTTTTATTTGGATTATATTTATAATCTGCTGCATTATTTTTAAAGATATAACAGGTATTATGCTTGATATTATAATTGCAGCTAATGTGATATAAATGTATCTTCCATCAACCTGTCTAATTAAATTAATAGATTTAATAAATATTTTTTTTATATTAGAAATTGTTTTCATAGAATCAGCTTAACCTATCAGTAAAATTTTCCTATAATCATCAATATTATACAGTAATTCAGAAAAGACTGCAATTATTCCTGTAACGCCATTTAGTATTGAATAATCCCCCAAATACCCTTCTAGTCTTCCATCTTCATTTTCAATTTTATTTGGATTATCCTTAGCTATTTGAGAATTATCATTACTTAGTTTTATTATGCGGTCCACACATGCTTCTAATTCCAAATGATCACAGATATCAATTTTATTTTTAATAGTCATAATATATCCGGATAAAATACTCGAATATCCATGACACAAACTAGGGCTTACTAAATAAAAATCATCCAAAGGCTTGTGCATAGCACAAATTAACCGTTTACATAGGTTTTCCTTTTTTTCCGTCCATCCCAAATTTTTACATGCTGTTATCATTCCACCCAGTATACCAATATTACCATAGCACCAGCTTGATGCATAATGGATACTCGTGTCATTTATTGTCTTATTCAAATACTCCTCATATGAAATTTGTCCTGGCCAATACGCAATATCATTTTCAAGTACTACAAATTCTTCATACATTTCAAAATAAGTGTCTATAGCATCTTTCAATTCATTCGACTTATATCCAAATTTGTATGCCTTTGACAAAGCAACTAATGGTCCCATAATTCCATGTGCCATTCCAAAGTTAAAATTACCATTAGGGAAGCTCTTCTTTTCTGATTCTAAATATTGCATTTCACAAGGTATGTGAAAATTATGCACAAATGAGTTTTTGTATCTATGCTTTTTTGTTAAAGCAATTAAATAATCTACTGCAGCTTTTATAGAATCATTGCATGCTTCATCTTTCTTCAAATCACATTCTAGTAAATAGTATAGTGCCCCAGATATCCCTGATATGCAATCGTAGTTATCAAATTTTGTGGAATCAAAACTGTATTTTAATTTTATGGATTTGTCTCCAACTTCCTTAGCAAGTAGGGAGTTTATGCTATTAGAAAAACTTTTCAGTCTTCCACTATGATGGCTGTAACAACTGATTGCAAAGCACATATATCCAAATCCACCGAACATAGATATATTATCTTTATGTATCCCGTGAATTTCTATAAGTTTTTTTATTTCATATGATAAATCAAATCCTATCTCATCCCAAAGGGTTCTTTTATGATTGATTTTAATTGCAATTGCTGACAGAAATATAAAGTCTGCATAATTCTCAGGTTTCAAATCTGCTTTTTTATATATCGATTCTGCATGAACAAAGACTTTCTTCATATACTTATCTATTTTTTCTTTATCACTAGTAAATTGCGTAGACATTATAAGTACCTCTTGTTTTTCTTTGCACGATTTTAAAATACACTAATTTCCTATTCTCGCATAATAATTTGATATTTTTCATAATTATACGCGAGTTTCTATGATTACTTGAATTTATATTTATTTATCTTTATGTTAAATAAAGCAATAACACCAATTATAGCTAGTATACATAAAACCACATACGTTCCTTTGTATCCAATACGGTTAATAACTTCATTCATTTCAAACCTTTCAATCATTAAATTATGTACATAATGAATCAATGAAATTAAAATTAAGCTCTTACTTTTATCATAGATAATAGCGAAAATAAATGCTAATATCACACAGTTTAATGTTTGACACGCTATGGATTCTAGCCAGTGGGCAGGCGAATCAAAATAATATATACTTAACGGAATATGCCACAATCCCCATATTATTCCTACCATTACTGTTCCAGAAAATTCGCCATATTTGTCTTGTAATTTGGGTTGCAAAAAAAATCTCCAACCATATTCTTCTCCTATAAATGGTAAAAAATTAACGAGAAATATAGGTAAAGAAAAGATAAAGTTCTTCCATAAATGCAAGTTTGTGGTTTTTTGAAGAAAAAGTTGAAAGTTTCCTTCTAAATATGCATATGCGCCAAAATAAATCAGCCAAAACAAAATATACATCATAAACAAAAAGAAATTTTTTTTGAATTTATATTTCCTATTTTTTTGTTTAATTATCGCTTTTAGTATTATTACCAAAAAAGTTACATGGATTACTAAACTTATTATACTAAAAACCCATATAACATCCATTCTGTATAGACTTATTATTCCAAATATAATGCTAAATGTAGTTTCTATAATGTATAAATACTTAAGCATTGATAAAGAAGCTTGTTCAAGGATAATTGCAATCAGAGCAGGATAGAACATCTGGGTTATTGATAAAAAACTCAAATCAATCCCTCTGTAATGCCCAATCATTATAAATATCCCCATACAAAATGTTAGTATATAGAGGCTGATAGTATACATGGCAATACTATTTCTGTTTTTTTTCATTTTTCATTTCTATTCCTTGTAAATTTATGCTACAACACCTCCGATATAATTTCCATTATATAAATAAATAACATCAAAGGCAGAAAGATTATTTATTTATCTACTTATGCTCGAATAAACAGTTTTAGCATCTAGTCTGTTGTATACCTTTTACTACCTTATGGCAAGACAATGCCGGTCTATCTTTTGTTGGCGTTGCACAACCTTTAGAGCATGTTCTTGTGTAACATTTATCTGAGCACCCCGTTAATACAGAGCCGACGATAATTGTAGTTATAGCACCACCAGCACCTGAGCTTTTTTCATTACTTTCCTCAACTTTTTTGATATCTAGGTCAAAATCATTAAAATTTCCCATCTTATCCTCCTAAATTTCTGCCTTTGAGTTATCTATTAATATAATTATATTTACTAATTATATCGAACAAAGTATGTCTCAAAATTGAATATGTTTTCTCTTCAAAATTTCTATCTCCATTTATCCTATTACAGCACATATGAATTAGTGATAAAATTATTTCATCAATATTGGTTGTTAACAACTCGCTACTATTTTCTAGCTCGGTCACCGTATCAACTAAATATCTGTCATATTGAGTTTCATTTAAAATTTTATTTATCTCTGTTATATACTTCTTCCTGTTTTTTTTATATTCTTTTCTATAATTATTTCGTTCAGTTATTTTATCTAATACATTAAGCATTCTCTTTTTATCACAGCTTAATAGATTATATAAAAGAGCGCCGACCTCTGATAAGTAAACAGATTCTACAGTATCGATATCATTCATATCATTTTCAGATATTCTTTTAATTACCGAGTTACTGTTTTTGAAAAAAATTTTTTCTATTTTGTAAATAAAAGCTTCGCCTCCGTATCTATTACATTCTCGATGATATTCATGAATACTCCAAGAATTTATAAGATCTTTTTCTTTGAAATCTATAAAACATGCACTTATCTTGTCGTACTGAGAAATTGCATCCTCTTGGGTCGGAAACTTAATTCTTAATCTTATATGTCTGCCTGATTCATCATTATATCTTACAAAAAAGAATTCATTTGCCATTAACTCCTTACTTCTTAAATTAAATGCTATCAAAAAATCATCTTCAACAGACTTATTGCAATATATCTTGAAATATAACCAACCAAATTGAAATGGCATGATTATTCTGTTATTATTTTGAATCAGACTAGAGTTTTTCAATATTTCAATTGACGTATCTAAATGTTCATTCGAGTCATTTTCTCTATAAAATGAGAACACAAATTCACTTGCGTAAAAGTCATCATTTTCATCATAAATAATTCCTTTTGAAAAAAAACCACTCTCTACGGCACATAAATTCAATTTTCCGTTTCTTTTATACTCAAAATATAAAATTTTATATGTAATTTCATCGCCTTTAAGTAGAGGTAATCTATTGTCATCTTTGCATAAATAAAAAAATTCTGGTACTTTATATGTTTTCGCAAAATTTTCAAAGTAATTTTTAAATTCATCGAAACTTGATGAATTCTTCCCAATGTCTTTTACATACCACTTTTCTGGTGACACTTGAACATCCTCTATATATATTGCCGGTGTATATCTATATTCATTGAACAATAAACAATCAAATCTTTCAATCAAATGGCCTCTAATAGAGTCATCCGAAATTTCTTTTAATAGGTTAAAAACTTTACTATTTAGAATCGGATTTACCATATTATCAACCATTAGTTTATATTTTATATTTCTGTTAATATCAGATAACATTAAAACTCCTCTATCATCAATTAACACAGTTAAGTCCTTCAGTAGAATACTTTCATTTTGAACATCTGGAGTTCCAAGAGACAAATAGTTCAAAAAACTTCTATCCTGATTAATCAAGTTAACCGTTCTTCCAACAGATGAGTACTCTCTAAGCTCAACAGTACTGATGTCATTACCTCCAATGAATCCATATATTGTTTTGTACTTCTCATATAAATCAGAATCTAAAATTTTACTAAATCTTTTAAATGATTTTCCTGCACTTGTTGCACCTAAATTCGGTCCCACGGATAGTCTTACATCTTCTTTTTCTTTTGTAATAATAATGTTTAGGTCAAACGAATCAGTCATTGTCTCGTTTATCATATCAACATCTTTAAAATCTTTATCATATAGTTTTACATTTCTATCCCCATTTAAAATTGCAGCTTGTACTCGTGATTCAAAAATACTTTTTATTTCTACCTCTCTGCTATTTGGCTCATTATTCCTAATTTCATCATAGTAGGCCAATCCATTGAAGCCTGAGGGATCAATAACCTCATTTATTGGTATCCTAACATTTACACCATATTCTTCTAAAAATGCTTCCTTCAGTTTTTCTAGAGGAGAGAATATTGTTGCATCGATTGCAATTTTTGAAACACAGTTAACAAATTTCTCTAATTTTTCCTTGACACATATATCCAAATTTCTATTTTCCAGTACTAAATTTGTATCCACTGCTATATATGCATTCGATTGAGTATACTTATCCATTAATTCGTTTATTTTTTTTAAATATGTATCCCCTACCTCAGTACAATTATATCCACTAAGGAGTTCTTGTATTTGTATTAATGCTGTACGTTCATTACATAGTATTTCTTCTTTATTGAGAATTTGAATTATATGCTCGATAAAATCATCACAATAGTGAGGAATTCGTAATTCCGTGAACAAAAATTCTTCTTCAACTAGCTTCTGTATTATTCCTTCGATTTGCTCCTCCGATGATGTAGGATATTCATGCTTTATCAAAGAAACTAGATTATCATATTTTATATAATTCATTGATGCATCTCTAATAAGCTCAATTAAGCCAGAATATCTAATACTGCATTCAGAGATTATTCTTGATTTCGAAATATTGTGATTTAGGTATGTCGGATTTTTCATCCTATTTTTTGAAATATAGCAATCTTTATTCCAACACAAATTCAATTTTGATAAGTGCAATTTTTCCAGTTTATATATTAAGTTAAATATCCATGAGCTATCTGCATATAATTTTTTCACTATTTTTCTGTGACGTACCATTGGATTTTTAGTTTTACTAAATTCTCCCAATGCAACATTTGCAAATAGTCCATATGGTGTCGTTCTAGCTGATGCTCTAAGAAGATATTTATATATACTTATGTATGTCGCGTCATCATTTTTTGGATTTTCTCCCAGTTTTTTTATTGATGAATATAGCGTTGGACTTGAAATTAAAATAGCTTCTAAAAAAAAATCTTCCAAACCCAAAGAACAAATATACTCCCATATTTTTCTATAGTCTTTTTTATATACATTTTTTGCTATATGTAACGGCAATGTTGGTGTACGAACCATGAATACATCATGACATTTAAAATCCATCTTTAATTACATCCTTTTTTAAATGACTATATTTTATTTTACATCCTTTTATTCAAGCCCAATTCCTTTGAATTAGATGACATAATCATATGACAAATGTAAATCATTCTTCATATTTTATTTTGTCACAATTATTATATAATTTATTATCGCAAATGTCAATATATTTATATTTATCCAATAAGCACAAAAAATGGTTTTACAGTTACTTATTTCTAGTCATCTTCTTGTAAATATCATCTATGTTCTTGTTTATAGGCATTATTTTTAACATCTCAGAAGCAGAAAGCGGTTTTAGTGAGCGCATATATCCCAAAACTTGCAGGTCTTTCTTCTAAAAGTTTTCCCGCCTCCTGTATTTCTTTACTGAATAACCAAGCTAAGAACTACTGAAGCTGTTTAGTATCATTATCTATCTTTGGCGTAAATGCTGACTTACAAGAATTACAAAACCACCTTTGAGAGCTAGATTTAATCTTACCATGCTTTATACATTTGCAATTACAAACGGGACAATTAACCTGCTTCATAATATATTCCTCCAAGAACACTAATTCTAAGGAAGATATATCACGTTTCAACATTTAAATTCCAATATTTTAAAGAGATTTCACACACACTTTTCGTCCACCCTTAATCTTCTTTCAAAAAAAATTAAATCGACATAACTGTTGAAATATCAACTGTTATGTCGGTTTCTACACACATTTTTGTCCTATATCCCACGAATTAAATATAAGTTAAAAGGACCGAGCCCTGTGCAGTACAAGATTCTGTCCTCTAGAGTTACTTAATTAAACAGCTCAACTTTTGTGGTTCAGTTCACTATCGTATCAGTTTTTACATATTTTTTTAACGTATAATACAACTTTGACCTATTACTTAGAGTAAACGCTCGAAATTCCAAAGTACTCCTCAAGTGTAATCCACTTGCCATTGTTATATAGCTTTGTTGCAAGCTCAGGTCCCACATATCTTACATGCCATGGCTGATATGTTCTTCCCGTAATGGCTTCCTTTCCCTTAGGATATCTAATAATGAAGCCATATTTAGCGCAGTTTGCGTTAAGCCACTTTCCTGCAGTCGTATCTGCAAAGCTCTCCTGCTCATCGTTTAAATCAAGAGCATATCCTGTCTGATGCTCTGAATATCCAGGTCTAGCAACGGCCTTGTCAGCAGCTTCCTTTCCGTGCTTAGAAACATAATCGTCGTATATTTCCTTCTGCACGTGGTAAGATCTATATCCACTTAGCAAGCTGAAATGAACACCATCTGCTCTCGCATCATCGAGTAATCTCTTAAACTCTGTATACGCATCGTTTTGGATAGCTCCTATGCCATAGCCCTCAGGAAGCGAGAAGCTATTATTTACAATCAAAATACCATCTATGCTAGTAAGCCCATCCACGCGTGTAAGTGTAAAGCCCTTACCTGTTACAAAGCTCATATCTCCTTCGGTTTGATCCATGTCTATAACATTGACCTTGATCTTCTTCTCAGCCTTATTTCCGCTATCATCAGTTGCAATTAGAGTTAAGCTATAGCTTCCGGCCTTCTTTGCGTCGTAGCTTCCCTCTGTCTTAAGTTTAAACTTACCTGAGTTATCACTCACCTTAGCCATATCCTCAATCTTACTTGCATTTCCGAGTAAGACATTAACTTCGTTCTCCATACTGATTACTGGAGCCTTAGTATCAACAACATTAACATCGAAATCGTAGTTCTTATCCTTACCATCAATGCTAAGGACAACCTTATACTTTTTCTTTCCGATTTTAGATGTATCAATTTTAACATCCTTCTTCAGCTTACCACCGTCTATACTCTCAATATAGTCAGATGCCATTGCCTTGCTGTTAATCTCAGCATTTAGACTATCCTTTAGCTTAACCCTGCTCGCTGTACCAAAGAAATTAAAGTATATGAACAAAAATAATAGGAATGCTAAAAATAGAATTATTACTCCAATTACAATGTCCCTTATATATTGAATTCGCGTTTTTCTCGCAAAGAGATATTTCTTTCTTCCAAACATAGATGTCCCTTTCGGCACATAGCCTATTTAAAATCTGCTTTCATGTTGCCTATATAATACCATAAATCGCAAAAAATTTAAAGTTCTAGGAAAAGCGAAAGAACCGCAGATGCGGTTCTTTCGCTTTACAGGATTTCTATGTGATTAATTATGTTAATTTCACGCCTAAGTTTATAGCTTTACTAGTCCGCCTTCGTCTGCAATCTTCTGCTCTTCTGCAGTCATCTTCTTGATTGTGATTCCTAGGAATGCGAAGACGAATGTAACTATTGGCATTGCAATGTTGAAGATTGCCCATGGAGCGTATACTCCTGTGCTGTCAATACCAAGAGTCTTCTTGATATAGATAGCGCATGTGTTCCATGGAACGAGTGGTGAAGTAACTGTACCAGCTGACTCTAGAGCATTTGATAGAGCTGCTGGGTGCATTCCTGCCTTACGATATGCTGGAGCATACATTCTTCCTGGAACTAGGATTGAGATGTACTGCTCAGGCATTGTAACGTTTGATGCGATACATGTAAGCTCTGTAACACCAATAAGTGCTGGACCGCTCTTTACATGCTTTGTAATAGCGTTGATGATAACGTTGAGCTGTCCTGTAGCTTCCATGATTCCACCGAACATCATAGCGATCATTGTCATGAGAATTGACTCAGCCATTCCCATTAGTCCGCCCTTAGTTAGTAGGTTATCTAGTGACTCGATTCCGCTCTCCATTGTGTATCCGCTCATTGCACTGTTGAGGATTGAGCCGAGTGTAACATCCTTCTGGAAGATAGGAGCCATAACTGCTGCTACGATTACACCTAGTGTGATACCAGGGATAGCTGGCACCTTAAGTGCAATAGCTAGTATAACTACTAGTGGTGGAAGAAGAAGAATTGGGTTAACATTGAAGTTATCCTTAATTCCCTGCATTAGGATATCTAACTGTGATGTATCTGCATGACCGTTGCTAGCGTGCATGAATCCGTATACTCCGAAGAATGCTAGTGCGATTATATATGCTGTAATTGTAGCCTTCATCATGAACTTAACGTGTGAGAATACATCAGTACCTGCCATAGCTGGTGCTAGGTTTGTTGTATCTGATAGAGGTGATAGCTTATCTCCAAAGTATGCACCTGAAAGGATTGCACCTGCTGTAGGTCCAACTGGAACTCCTAGACCTGCTGCGATACCCATAAGTGCAAGACCCATGGTTCCCATTGTTCCCCATGATGTACCTGTTGCTAGGGATGTTACTGAGCAGATAAGAACAGTCGCAACCAAGAAAATTGATGGTGATAATAGCTTAAGTCCGTAATAAATCATTGTTGGGATTGTTCCTGATAGGATCCATGCTCCAACGAGCATACCAACAATCATAAGAATTAGAATAGCCTGCATTGCACGTGAGATACCTGTGATCATCATGCTCTCAACTGCATCCCACTTGTATCCTAGTCTTAGTGCCATAAGCGATGCAAAGATAACGCCAATGAACATTGGGATATGTGGGCTTACTTTGAATGCTACGATACCCACTGACATGATTACAACTAAGCCTAGAAACGTAATAATCGCCTCGTACAGCTTAGGTGCTCTTGGCTCTTTAGCCTTTACATTGTCTTCCATTTGTTGTAATTCCTTTCTTTTCATAGACTTCCATAATTTTGTAGAACCCTGTAGTTTCATAGGTATATTATGAACCTTAATCTACATTATTACAATAGTTAATTTAATCAAATTTAGAGGGTCATTTTTGTTGATTCTGCACAAAAAAATTTCTATTTTTTTATTAGTGATTCTAATTAACATTTGTTTTATAGCCTTGTTTACTAATGATAAACCTTTGAAATTTGCTTTTTCGTAACAAATGTGCCCGTTTTTCTATTTATAAGCTAGCTCAAAGGATTTTTTGAGCTCAGAAAGCTCATTTAGCTTCCTTTCTAGCACGACCTCATTCATGCCATTTTCTTTTGCAATCTCTAGATACTTTTCAAATTCAGGGTGATTATTTTGCTTCACAACTGCTAAAAGTTCCCCAAAATATTCCCAAGCTTTGTTGTAGCTCCTCGTCGAGTTATAGTCCTCCTTCTTCGGCATCCACTCAAGCTCCAAAAAGTATCTGTGCAAAACCTTGCTCCAAATCTCCGCATCGTCGTCATAGCAAAAGAATTTATTTTTAAATAGGCTTCCAAAGCGTCTATCCAAAATCTTGGCTTTATCAGGTAAATACCACACTTCTCTGCATATGATTTCACTCACTAGCATTTCTAGGATGTTCTCGGGAAATCCCCCTATATATCCATATCCACTAGGAACTGAGGTCTTTGAAGCCTCTTCTTTTAGCTCCTCATAGGCAGCTTCGCTATCGAGCAAGGCTATTGCAATCTTAGCACGATGAACAAAAGGCATACCTTCACTTAGAATTTTATATTTTTCGATGTTATTCATAGTTCCTCCAAAGTTCAATCTATCAATACATATTATAATCTTCAAACCACTATAAAGCAATTTACTGTAATAAAAAACGGCACGCCCTAGGTTTCTAGTTTATGCCGCTTTGATGGATTTATATCCTTATTTGTTTCTTTGAATTTGAATCGCTGACCGACCTACTTAACATATGTCTTTTCTACATACTTGCTTGTCATGCACTTTAGCAGTCCGCCGTAGCTCAAAGTGAACTCGATCACGTCGCCAACCTTATAGTCGCCCTCTGCCTTTGTTACATCAACGATGATGTGGTCTGAGCTTCCTCCCATAATCTCAAGTCTTGAGTCAACTGGCTCCATGCTATCTAGGTCTGTGTCCTGCTTACCGATTGCGATGATAGCTCTATCCATTATACCTCTGTCCTCGTAGTAAGGCTTCTGTCCAAATGCGTCAACGCCAACCTCACCGATAGGTAGTGAAGGCTTTTTCTTGAGCTCAACGATTTCTGCCTTGAGAACAAAAGCATCTGCATCTGTGCCTGGAAGCCTTGTACTATAAGCTGTGTCGTTTCCAAGAAGCACTGACTCACCGAGTCTTAGGTTATTGATTCCCTCTGGAAGCTCACCCTTGTCAACCAAATAGATTGAGCTTGAGTTTCCGCCAGAAATCATCTCTAGCTTGATGCCGAACTTAGCTTCGATTTCTCTTGCAATCTCAACAAGTCCTGAGAGGTTCTCGTTCTTTGGAATGATAGCACCATAGCATGTTAGGTTAACACCCACGCCATAAAGATTGATGTTATCAAGGGCTAGAATCTGCTCAACTGCTTCGAAAATCAAATCCTTGTTCTGGAAGAAAATTCCCTCTCTGAGGTCTCCCATATCAATCATCAAAAGTATATCTTGCTTCTTGCCAAGCTTTGATGCTTCTGCATTTAGAAGCTTGATTGTCTCGATTTCGGAGATCATGCATAGATCAACGTACTTTGCTACCTCAGCAATCTCACTCTGCATTGGAATTCTAAGAAGAACTGTCTTCTTACCATTCTTGTGAGCCACATCTGCATAACTTGCAATATTTGATATACGTGAGTCTGCAAGGAAATCAACCACTGGAGTCTCAGCAATCATCTTTACTACTTCTTCATCTGCGCAAACAGCCTTTGTTACAACCATCATGCTGCACTTGCCGTGCTCCTTAGTTGTCTTAGCTACTGCATCGAGATTATTTCTGAGTTTCTTTATGTTAATGCTAATCTGTGGATACATGTCTTTCTCCTTTTATTCCTTATCTGTCCACTTGCCCTTAACGCCTTCGTCATCGCCGTTGCTCGTAGGGTCATCCTTCTTGTACGCTGACATATCATAGCCAAGCTTCTCCATCTGTCTGATGTGCTCTCTGCGCTCCTCTTCAGCGTGATCCTTTTCTTCAACTGCAATTTCTGCCTCTTTGAGGGCCATAGCTGCCGAAGTAAACTTCTCATCCTTCTTCTCTGGGAATTTCATATCAAGGCTCTTTTCGAGTAGCTTTATCGCTGCCTCGCGGTAACGAGTTGAAAGCACACCTAGTGAAGCCATGATATAGTCGTTATCAACCAAAATCTGAGCGTGTTCACTTGGGAAAAGAAGCATTCCGCTCTCGTTATATGGAGCAATCTTCTTCATGATATCAACTCTGTGAGGAAGTCTTGTCAAAGCGCCACCTGTACCGATGATGTACTTAACCTGTGTGAGGTCCTTACCTTCTGCAAGAGTACTTCTTCCACTTGGTCCATAAATATATCTAAGATATCCAGCGTGTCTTTCTGTTGCCTTGAGAACTGCCTCAGTAGTCAATCTCTCAACAAACTTTATTTCAGCTTCATTCTTTGGAATTGCAACATAGCTTGCGAGAACTTCATCAAAGTCGACTCCCATAGCCTTGCACTCTTCTCTAAGCTTTTCCTCACCGATTGACTCGATAACCTTTAGCCTATTTACATAAACACCAAGGTCACCCTCTACGGTTCTCTTAGCCTTTGGCTCAGGTGAAATCATAAGTCTTGCAATCTTGTCTGATTCTGTAGCTACTGAGTGAAGGTCAGTTGTCGCACCACCTACGTCGAGAACGATTAGGTCTCCTAGGCAGTCATACAAAACCTTTGTACACTCCATTACAGCACCTGGTGTTGGAACTATAGGTCCGTTAACCATGTCCCTAACATGCTCCATTCCTGGAGCATTTGTAATGTGTTCCTCAAAAGCATCCTGAATTACCTTACGGCAAGGCTCAACATTGAGCGCATCTATCTTTGGATATACATTATCTACAATGTAGAGCTTCTGTCCGCTCTCTTCATCAAAGATAAGCTTCATCTCTTCCTGGTTCTCTACATTTCCTGCATAAATTACAGGAATCTTAAGACCCATAGCACGGATTAATTCCGCATTGTCAAGCGCTGTATCTCTTTCACCGAAGTCAACACCGCCAGCTATCAAAATGAGATTAGGATTGATTTCCTTTATCTTTGCTATATCCGTTCTTCTCAAACGACCTGCCGTTATGTTGTGGATGATTCCACCTGCACCGAGAGCAGCTTCCTTTGCTGCCTTTGCTGTCATATCATAAACGAGGCCGTGAACTGTCATCTTTAGTCCGCCTGCAGCAGATGATGTTGCAAGCATTTCACCATATTCTAGTTTATCAATACCTTTGTTTCGGCAGAGATCATCTATTGCGCCCTGCAATCCGACTCTTACATCACCTTCTAAAACCGAAGTAGGCGCCTGTCCTTGTCCCCAAAAAACCGGATTATCAGTACCAAGATCTGTGAACGCGTTTACAACCGTCGTCGTAGATCCGATTTCTGCTACCAATACATCTACTTTCATCTTCTTCCTTTCTGCCGTTTAGACAAAAGGACGGGCAAAAGCCCGCCCTTTTATTTAATAGAAATCCTATTTTTTACCGAACTTTTCGTTGGCTTTTTCGCCTGGAGCTAGTACGCCCCTCTTTCTCATTGCTTCTTCTGCAAGGAATGTTGCAACATCGATACCATGTGAGTCTCTTCCGAAACCTTCGTCGATACCAGTCTTTCTAGCTTCTTCAGGAACAACCTGAGTTCCGCCAGCACAGATAATTACCTTATCTCTGATACCCTTCTCGATTGCGAGTTCGTTGATTCTCTTCATGTTCTTGTAGTGGATGTTATCGTGTGAAATGATTGTTGAAGCTAGGATTGCTGAAGCGTTAAGCTCTATAGCAGCGTCAACAAGCTTTTCAACTGGTACTGAAGTTCCTAGGTAGTTAACCTTGATACCCCACTTCTCGATACCACCGTGCTTGATGTTGATGATTTCTCTTAGTCCAACTGAGTGTTCATCTTCACCTACTGTTCCGCAAACAACTACCATTGGGTGTTCCTTGAACTCCTCAAATAGTATTGCATCTGGTAGGTGATGTGGTTCAGGTGGAATCTCAAGTCCTTCAGGGTCTACATCGAATGTAACCTTACCCTTCATCTCGATTCTTGTACCTTCAGCCTCCTGCATTACTTCCTTACTTGTTACTTCAGGATTCTCAAGGCCTAGATTGCGACCAATCTCTAGAGCAACAGCTTCAGATGTTCTTGCATTTGCTGGAATCATCATTGTCATGAGTACAACGCCGTCTCCGCACCATTCCATCTCTGGCTTGATTGCTTCTCCGTCAAGGTATTTCTCAACCTTTTCGAGTCTGCGATGTACTGTATCTTCTTCTTCAAGCTCATCGATAAATACGATTTTGCTTCTGTCTTCGAATGTACAACCACCGATAAGAGCTGATGGATTTTCAGGATCTCCGCCGTACTGCTCAACGTTGTTGTATCCGTAGTGAGCTGTTACTGGAGCCATGTAGTCTTCTTCTCTCTCAAAGATAAATCCGTAGCCTACACCGCCTTCAATCTGTCTTGCGATACCGTCGCCGTTTCTTGCTGGGTACTTAGCTGAGTCTACGAAGAAGCCTTCCTGTACAGCCTGGAAGTATCCACCAACTTCGATGATTTCTTCCATGAATAGGAGTGCTCTTTCCTTGATGTCTCTAACCATCTCTCTTAGTGGACCGTCCTTCTTGAGCTCTATGAGCTCCATAAGTCCGTCCATACCGATAAGTGCCTGCTTAGCGTTGTCACAAGCTTCCATGTTGTAGATATGCCATGGAACGTTTCTTCCTTCATCAGGTGTGATTGTTGACTGGATGTCAGCACGTGTAAGCTTTGAAATGAACATGTTTAGCACGTGTGTTACAGTAGCTTCTCTTACTGATGAGCAGATATACTTTGTGTTCTGCTGAGCTCTCATCTTATATCTGTCGCAGATATCTCTAAGTGCTACAGCGTATGGCAAGTCAAGGTACATACAAGGAGCTGGTGTTGCTGTTGGAGGTACTGTTGACAGTGAGATATTGCTTGGCTTAATACCAACCTTCTCTGAGAAGAGTGAGTTGATTGAGTGCTGAACGATTAGCTCAGGCATTACCTTCCAAGCTTCTCTTGCTGTTGCGTTAGCATTGTGAGCACCGTCAATCTGAAGAATGTCAGCCCAAGCCATGATTCTCTTTGATTCGCAAGCGTCTACGAATGATCTAACACAGTTGATATCTCTGTAAAGAACGTTGTACTGTGGATCCTGGTGAGCACCGTTGATACCTTCTTCAGCGAACATTACCGCTACGTCTGGTCCTGCTACACCTGATACGTATGAGTGGTAGTTGATTGGACGACCTACTTCATCCTCGATGAGATCTAGAGCCTTTCTCTGTGCTCTAACCTGTTTTCTTGTTACAGGAATACCACCGATACCTTGTGGAGTACCTTCCATAAGTCCATCGATATGTGACTGACCCATGTGTCTGATTACCATGATATGGTCAGCACCGTGCCAAGCAGCCATTCTCATTCTTCTGATATCATCTTCGAATCTACCAGAAGCGATTTCTGTTGTGATTACTGGAAGTGGCTGTGGATCGATGTCACCGAAGAACTTAGCTGGTGGAAGACCAACGCTGTTCTTTAGTGGCTTTGAACAATCCTTATATACAAAAGGTCCTAGCTCTAGGTTTGGAACTGGTTCACGCCAGTGCCATCCTCTTCTTCTTGGCTCATACTTATCAAGATCCTTTATAATCTCTCTAACGTCAATTTTTTCGTTATGCTTTAAAATCATATCTGACATTTTTATTTGCCCCCTTTCTTAAAGAGAGCAACAGCATCTGTCCAGTATTCACCGTTTGCTAATGCTGTGCCTGCTTCAGGAATAGTAATATTTTTTTCTTTTGAAACCTTGTAAACAACGTGACCTGCGCCGTGACCCATTAGTCCGTTATCCATGCAACCCTGTACAATCTTCTGTGTCTCGAGTGATGAAATTCCCATTCTTAGGAGTACAGCTCTCTCAACTGAAGGTGTTGTGTTCTTCTTTCCAAGCTCCAAAAGAGGATTTACTACCTGTTCTGTAAGCTGCCAGAATCTCTCATATAGTTCTTCGTCAGTAAGATTAGCTATATGTTTTCTTCTTTCTTGAAAATCGTCTTCTCTTATCATTCTTTTTCTCCTTTTATTTTATAGACCTAGGGCGTTCTTAACAAATTCAATATCTGTCTTTGTCTCATCTGCTAGGAACTGAAGGTCTTCAGCTGTTGGGTTTGTTACTCCATGCTTCTTGCATGACTTCTTGATTAGAGACTCTCTGAAGCGCTTGATGTCAGCTTCCTGGATTCTTAGGTAGCTTGGGTCCTTAGGAAGTACTAGGTTTACACCTGGCTTATCTTCCTTATCTGGATCACCGAACTTGATTTCGATTCCATTCTCTCTAGCGAATGCCATCTGTGGCTGTATGTGCTTACCAGCACCTGTGTACTCAGTTTCGCTTACTACGATTACTGCATCTTCTGGAAGTTCCTGAGCTAGTGCAAATGCAGCAGCTACAGCTGTGTTTCCAGCAGGTCCTCTTTCGATACCTTCTAGCTGAGCAAGAGCTTCTGTGATGTACATTACAGAACCCTGCTTAACTGTTACGTATCTATCCATGTAACGTAGAGGTCTTGCAGCACTTCTTGGAACGTCTGAGTGGTCAGGGTCTGTAGCGTATGGTACACCGAATCCTGTGTGTCCTGTTGTGCATGACTTCTTATTGAATGCTTCGTCTGATGCCATTGAAAGTCCTGTTAGGTCGATTGAAGCTGAAACAAGCTTTGTATCTACAGCGCCAGCCTTCATTAGACCACGAGCTGTACCTGTCATCATTCCGCCACCAGCGTTTGTGCAAACTACCATCTCGGGATCCTTACCAATGCGCTCACGGCACTGTGTAGCGATCTCGTATCCAAGTGTTTCTACACCAGCGATACCAAATGGTGAGTATAGTGAAGCGTTGAAGTATCCTGTATCCTCAAGGATTGATAGGAATGAGTAGAATAGCTCAGGTCCTACTGTTAGCTGAACAACTTCTGCTCCGTATGCTTCGCACTTTCTAGCCTTTTCTACGATTTCAGGCTGTCCAACTCCGTGTGAGTCGTAGCACTCCTGAACGATGATGCACTTTAGACCCTGCATAGCAGCCTGTGATGCAACAGCAGCACCGTAGTTACCTGATGTAGCAGCGATAACGCCCTTGTATCCTAGCTTCTTAGCATGTGCAACTGCGCAAGCAGCTCTTCTAGCCTTAAAGCTTCCTGATGCGTTTGCAGCCTCATCCTTAGCGAAAATTCTTGCACCATATCCTGGCTTTGCATACTTTCTTGAAAGAGCTGAAAGGTTGCGCAGCTCGATAAGTGGTGTGTTTCCTACTGCGTGCTCTGACTGAATTCTAGCGATTTCATCAAGAGTGTATCCTGTTGACTTCATTAGAGCTTCGTAATCAAATGCAACTGAACCTGATTCAAAATCATTGTAGTCAAGTCCAAGAGCTTTCTTCATGATCTCATTCGATCTTCCCATCACGGAATCATAATCTTTTGCTAATGCCATTATTTGTTACCTCCCATGATTTCTCTGAGCTGTCTATCGATCTCGATAATTTCTGGAACGAATTTTCCATAGCTGTGTGTATAGTAAGGGCCTTCTTCTATAAGCTGTCCTTCTACGATACGACCAACTGCGGTCTCTACCTTAACAGTGTCGCCGATTTCAGCGTCCTCTAGTAGAGTTCCCTTTGTCCACATTTCCAAGTCACACTTCTGGGTATCTTCAGGAATCTTTCCTGTTCTTTCTGCAGCCTTAAGAACTACAGAGTGAATTCTTACCCACTCGCCTTTTTTTGCCATTTTGTTACTCCTTTATTGATAGGGCGCGAAAAGAAATTCGCGCCCGTAGTAAATAACTTTTGTTTAATTATTTTACAATCTTCTTGTCTGGGTTGATTCTTTCTCTTACGTCTCCCATGATTGCGCGTGGAACTGGAAGAGTAATCATTGTGTGTAGACCAGCATCTGCGTTGATAACCTGTGGAATCATGTTTACGCACATAGCGATTGTTCCAAGACCACCTTCAACCTCTGGGCTGTTTACCATGTTTACGTTAGGTGTTCCCTTGATGATTACATAGTCACCAGTCTGAACGCCAACCTGCTCTGGCTCGATCTGCTGTGGGTGCTCCATGCGAACTTCCATTCCGTTTGAAAGTGTAGCATCAGCTGTCATAGCAACACCTGCGCATGATCCCTTAGCTGCGAATCCGTAAGGTGACTTTCTGTCTACATCTGTTGTGATAGGAGCCATGTCCTGAGCGAACTTCTCAACGCCTAGTCCTAGACCTTCAGCGATCATTCCTACTGACTCAGCGAATCCAACGTGTCCTGACATTGTGCCGTTAGCTTTTCTTGTCTCGAACTCTTCTACGCTGATACCGATTCCCTGCTCTTCCATTACAGTCTTACCGAATGGTGATAGTGAGTTAACTCTCTTTGATAGGATGTGCTCTACGTCTACCATGCAACCTGTCATAACAAGTACTAGAAGGTCCATGATGTGTCCTGGGTTGATACCTGTTCCAAGAACTGATACTCCGTTAGCCTTAGCAATCTCATCAAGCTGCTTAGCTAGTTCTGGCTCCTGAGCTGCTGGGTATGACATCTCTTCTGCTGATGTGATAACGTTTAGCTTCTGCTCTAGGATGAATTTTAGCTTATCAAAAGCTGTTCTTGTGAATGAGTCTGTGCAAAGAAGAACGATGTCTGCTGCACCTGGCTTGATTAGATCCTTAGGATCTGAAATTAGTACGTCAGGTCTGTCGCCCTTTTCTGTCTTGATGAAGTCGTACATTGACTTACCAATCTTAGCTCCTCTACCTGCAACGCCAACGATTTCAAAACCCTTCTTTGAAAGAATCATGTCAGCCATTCCGCCGCCCATAGCGCCGAGTCCCCAAATAATTACTTTTACATTTTCCATAATAACTTTCACTCCTTTTCTTTGTCTAAGCTATATGCCAACTAATTTTGGCGATTAGGAATTGCGATTTTTCGCATGTCCAATATAGTAATGCAATTGCTGTGCCAACTATATTGTGTATACATTATATTTATGTCGCATATTCTTTCACCATATAGGTTATTATAACATAAAAACTATAGTTTTTTTGTGAAGAAACAAAAAGACTTGTTTTCGCAAGTCTTTTCAAAAAATTGTACAGTTTTTAGATGCAAATATATGGGCAATTTAAATGCAAATATTTTTGCATTTACTCCTTCAAACCGTACTTTTTCATCTTATGTTGCAGTGTTTGGCGCTTTATCATCAAAACCTCTGCAGTCTTTGAAATATTCCCACCTTGGTCGAGCAAAGTACCCCTAATTATCTCCTTTTCGAGGCTTTCCATATACTCTGTGAGAGGCCCACGCCTCTGCCAATTTGCCATATCATCGCCTAGTGCCTCTGCACGCATAGGCATCTGAAGCAGCTTTGTCGTCAAAACGCTCTCATTATCAGCCATTGAAACAGCTTGAATTATAATATTTTCGAGCTCACGTACATTTCCGGGATAGTCGTAGCTGTTTAGCTTTTCTATGACATTTTCGTCCGCGCTAGTAAGATGCTTGTTAAACTGTTTGTTGTGCTTCCCAAGGAAGTTCTCTATCAAAATAGGAATATCACTCATTCTCTCGCGAAGCGGTGGAATGCTTATTCCGACAACATTAAGTCTATAGTAAAGATCTCGTCTGAGCTTACCCTCTTCAATTAGCTTTTGCGGCGGCTCATTAACTGTGGCGATAATTCTTGTATCTATTGGAATATCACGGGTTCCTCCGACACGTCTTATATACATTTCTTGAAGAACTCGAAGTAGCTTGCCCTGAAGTTCGTAAGGCATGGAGTTGATCTCGTCGAGCAAAAGAGTTCCGCCACTGGCCTGCTCAAAGAGCCCAGCTCTATCTGTAGCGCCTGTAAATCCACCTTTTGTCGTACCAAAGAGTATACCCTCAAGAAGGGATTCCGGAAGTGCAGCGCAGTTCTGTGCTAGAAACGGCTTGTTCTTGCGCTTGCTGGCGCAGTGAATACTCTGTGCAAAGAGCTCCTTACCAGTACCAGTTTCTCCATATATGAAGACCGTAGCATCGTTTTTTGCAGCCTTTTGGGCACGCTCGATTACCTGAGTAAAGTTTGGAGATTCTCCAACTAAGTCATCAAAGCTATATCTTTTGATAGATGGTGGTTCAATCTCGCTACCCATGTCCTTTTCTTGTAACTCCAAAATAGTATTGCTCATAGACTGAAGTGCCGTTATATCCTTTGCAACTTCAATTGCTGCAATCGTTGTATTTCCTTGCTTTACCGGCACTGTACTATTAACTGTAGTTATGTTTCTGCCATAAAGATTCTTATATGATTGACGTTTATTTCTCGTCGAAATTCCCTTCTTCAGCGCCTGAAACATCGTGCTTTCGGCCTGAGTAACGCCCGGAAAAGCCTTGTGATACTCTTTACCTATTACATCACTAGTCGTAATTTGCTCAACATCTGACATCGCCTTATTATAGAAAATGCCAACTCCGTCCTGGTCAACTATGTAAACACCTTCGTCCATTATGTCGAGAAGGCGCTCTAAAATCAGCTTATAGTCCTTGTTTTCCATCTAAACTCTCCTTCATAACCTACATAATACCACATAAAAATAGTGAGTGCAAATATTTTTGCACCGAGCTTTCAGGCTCCTCTAATGCAAACATTGCTAGCAAAAAAGGAAGAAGCAGCAGGTGAAACCCACTGCTCCTCCCCAGGCCTAAAGTTTAATTGAATACCTTAGGCCATATGGATTTTAGTTATAGCTGATTGTGCTTTCGCTTACCCCAGCTCCACTTACGATTATGTTGTTGAAGGACTTGCTATTGCTAAGGCTATCGTGCAAAAGCACGGTGGAGAAATAAAGGCTTACAGTCCTGATGGAGAACGCATGGTGTTTAAGCTAGAAATATAGACCAGCAATATTTGAGAATTTAATTAGAGTTTAGAGATTCAATGGAAAACTTAGCTTTTCCCTTATTTTTTATGGGAAAATATTTAATATGTATTGATTTTTAGTAGAAAATATCGTATATTGTTAATTAACAATATGAGTTGCGTGAATTCAGTAAAAATGTTGAAATTCTACGATTGTTATCAAGCAGCTTAGTACATCAAAGAATGGAGAAACATAATGAGAATCAGACGTGAAAACGATATGGCCGATGCCGATATAGAATTTATCGCTAATGTTTCGGATGCATTTGCTCATCCTGTAAGGCTTCAGCTTTTTAGATATATAATGCAGGTGAACAAGGAATTTAAGACCATCTGCAACAAAGATCTAGTTGCTGAGTTCGGATATGCTCAGGCAACAATCTCACAGCACATGAAAAAGCTTGTCGATGCCGGCCTAATTGAGACAAAGAAAAATGACAAGTTCACATATTACTATGCAAGCCTTGGCGTGCTTATGAAATATGTCAAGTTAACAAAGCAATTTTCTGTTGTTTAATAGAAAACAGCCGGTGTTTAGCGGGCAGGCTTTGGCCTGCGCTAATCTCCGGCTGTCTTTTATTTGTGGTATTTTTCGCCGCGCGCAATCTTGAAGCTGCGGTAGATTTGTTCGAGGAGGATGGTTCTCATCATTTGGTGCGGGAAGGTCATGTCAGAGAAGGAGAGCTTCATGTTTGCGCGATCGCTTACGGCTTTGGCAAGGCCTAGGCTGCCACCGATGACAAAGGCCACATCGCTCTTTCCTTCTATCGAAAGACTTTCAATCTTTTCTGCTAGCTGTTCTGAGCTAAGCTTTTTCCCTTTGATTTCTAGAGTTATGACATACATGTTTTGTGTTATTCTCGAAAGAATTTCCTCACCTTCATGCTCCCTAACTATGCGCTCAGAGGCTTCGCCCTCTCCACTCTGTTTGCTCTCTTTGAGCTCGATTATCTGTGGATTGCAATAGGCTTTTAGCCTCTTCATGTACTCATTTACTGCATCGCGCCAGTATGCTTCTTTGAGCTTTCCAATACATATAACAGATATATTCATATTTTTATAATCTCTCCTACAATGTCTCGCTCGAGCACAAACATCCTAAAATCACGATTATCCACATAGCCCTCTTCCATTAGCCTGCTCTTTATAGTGAGGTAGGCCTGTCTTGGCGTATTGTTTTCCCTGCTGAGATGCGATAGCGCAATCTTTGGAATTTCCTCTTTTGTTCGCTCACCAAGTGCCCTGATTATTATCTCAGCGGCGCTCTCATTTGATAAATGTCCCTCGTCTCCTAGAATTCTCCTCTTCAGCGAGTAAGGGTAACTTCCCATCAGCAAAATATTTTTCTCGTGGTTCGCCTCTAGTACATATAGATCTGAATTTACTAGATAATCAAAAGCATCCTCGGTTATGCAGCCTGTATCTGTAACTATGGTTATGCGCCTTCCCTCGTGCATCAAAGAAAAACCTAAAGGTTCTGCGGCATCATGCGAAAGCGTAAATGGTGAAACCTCAATGTCACCTATCGAAATAACAGATAGAGCATCAACTGTGAAAGACTTATCAGATGAAATCTTATCAGAAACTGCATCTAGTGTACCCTGAGATGCGTAGACCAAGGCATTAACCGCCTTTTTGCTTACAATTCTCACGCTCTTTATGTGATCTGTGTGCTCGTGGGTAATCAAAATACCGTCGAGGTCATCTGGCTCAAGTCCGCATTTTGATAATCCCTCAAATATTTTCTTTCCTGTAATTCCTGTATCGATAAGTAAGTGAGTGGTATCTGTGCTCACCAGATAGCAATTACCTGAGCTTCCACTCGCAAATGAACAAAATTTAAATGTCATTATATTTCCTTTAATTTTTCTATGCTCGAGCTTTCGCTCGCAAATAGATTATACCACAAAATTCCCCGTTTACATTTCATTGAAAAGATATTTGAGCTGGGGTATAATTTGAGCATGAGTATTTTGAGAATATATACGGACGGAGCTTGCTCCGGTAACCAGAACGAAACGAATATTGGCGGTTGGGGCAGCATCCTTGAGTTTGGAGATAGCCAGAAAGAGCTTCATGGTGGCGAGCTAAATACCACAAATAATCGCATGGAGCTTACAGCAGTAATAGAAGCGCTTAAGATCCTAAAGCGTGACGGTCTATCTATTGAGATTTTCACAGACAGCTCCTATGTAGCTTCCTGCTTTAGGGATAAGTGGTATGTGAACTGGCGTAAGAATGGATGGATGACTTCAGGCAAGAAGCCTGTTGAGAACCGCGAACTTTGGGAAGAGCTTATTAGCCTTGTTGAGAAGAATAAGGTTGAATTTTTCCGTGTCAAAGGTCATGTAAACCTATCCTCGCCAAACACCAATCTTTCCGAGCACTACAAGAAGTTCAAGCAGTGGAATGGAAATCGCTTCACCATGGACGACTTTATCTACATAACCGAAAAGAATAACAGAGCAGATGCCCTTGCCAATATCGGCATGGATGAGCTTAGATAGAAAACCCCGAATCAAACTTCATTTCGAGGTTTTTCTGTTTGAAAAGACAAGTAAGGTCTATGACTTACTTTCTCTAAGTATTCATATCCATTTTTTCATAGCATCTTCCAATAAAATAAAGTTACAATTTGCTTTTCTTACTATCCCTGTTTCCTTTTGATTTTCGTAAATTTTTATGACTTTTTTTAGAATATTTTCCTTTATCTTTAAGCAAAATGCGTATTCTTTTCTAAACAAGTCTTGATATCTTATATCTTCAAGTTCGTTAAAATTAATTTTTTCAAAATAACCACTCGGCACAGGCACCATTTTCTTGATATCTAATATAGACATTATGTGCATTTTTTTCTCATTCGAATAATATTTATATATATCACCATTAATATTAATACTATTATCAACAAGCTCATAAATCAAAAAATGTTCATCCGAAACATTTTTCCATTTTTTATGTTTTTCTTTAGCAGATGATACGGGAATAAAGTAGTTATAGCTACCTATACCTACAACAATTCCAACAAAGGGCTTAATAGTATTTCTATATGAAGAAGTGTAGTATACTTCAGAGTCTATCCCATTTAAATACTCAAGGTAGTCAGGATCTACAGTGTAAAACCCATATTTTACAATATCCGTCATTAATTCTCCTAAAAAATTAGAGAGGGAAAACCCTCTCTCGTACTTTAATGTTTCACCTTTGTTATATAGGTAGTGAGACACCCTCTTTGTTTAAACAATTATAGCAATCTTTTCTTTTAATGTCAAACTTCGACTTCCCCATACAGGTACTCCTTTTAGTTGTTTAATTTCCTATTCTCCTATAGATGAAGTCTTATACACGAACTTAACATTTGACTTTGTTCCATCTGCCTTACCCGCAAAGTTATCATATGACTTTGCCATATCTGACATAGCACTTAGTCTTGCCGATAATTCTCCAAATCTACCATTGAAGAGTTCAACGATTTTTTGAACACCCTCCTTGTTGAATTTATTCATTCCCTCGGATAGCGTCTTTGCTCCATCGTTTAATTGCGATACTCCGCTTATAAGCTTATCACTGCCTGACATAAGAGCCTTTATGCCTACCTCTAGCGCTTCTGTTCCTGCCTGAAACTCCTTACTCTTCTCTGCAAGTTGTCCTGCTCCATAATTAATCTTCTTTGATCCTTTAGCGGCCTTGTCTACACCTTCAGTGTACTGTTTTAGACCCTGGTAGAACTTATTATAGTTATCTAGCTGTCCCTTTAGAGCCGTTAAGCTACTTGCTCCAGTTCTAGCCTTTGAAACAGCATCCTCTATACCCTGAACTACGGCTTGAGAACTCATTGCTTGCTCTATTTGGTTATTAATTTCTGCGCTTACTTTGGCCTGAATTGTGCTCTGAACTTGTTCTGAGTTCATCTGAGCTGTAACTGCGCTATCAATCTGCTGAGCTACTGATGCTGAAATTGTTCCTGAAGCTACTGCATTTTTATATGCCTCTACTGTCATGGATATTCCGGATGCATTTAGAACATTTTGAAGCACCTGCTCTCTTACTTTTTCGGTTACTACTGCTGCTATCTGAGCCTCGTTTTGATGTACCTGAGCCTCAACTGTTTGACGAGCCTTCTGAGTTGCCATAGCTCTTACATTGCCCTCATCCATATTTTTAATTATAGATGTAAGAACACTACTGTAGTTATCCTTTGTCATGTTCACAGCACCAAGTCCTCTTGCACTAAGTTCTGTGTTTGCTTGTGCAATCAGTGAATCAAAGATTTGGGCCGCACCATTATTTAGCTGCTCGCTCTTGCTACTCAAAGCCTGAAGACCCTCGTTTAGCTCAGTAGTACCTTTATATAATTCACCTGTTCCTTGCGAAAACTGCTTTGCACCATTATTCAGGCTCTCTGCTCCTCTATACAATTTGAGTGTTCCGTCCTTAATCTCGCCTGTCTTTTCAAGAAGTGTGCTGAGTCCATCGTATAGCTGACTGCTTCCATCTGCTAGCTTATTTGCCGAGTTTGCAAATTCATCTAGCTGTGATTTAATACCGTCTAGGCTTGATAACTTGTCGTTAGAAATATTTGCGAATAGCTCGCTTGATACTACACTTATTGATGTTTCCATTGAAAAATTCTTCACATCTGCTGTCACCTCAAAGGTTTCAGGTAAATTTATGCTATTTCCTGCATCTCCGAGGTTTTCCTTCATTCCAGGAAGTGCAAATCCCATAACTATATTTCTCTTACCGTCGTTGATAACTCTACCATTTACTACTTCAACATTTGAGAAAGACTTATCATCTAGCACAAGACCTGTAACAACAGAAAAAGGAATATACATTGTCATGTTTTGACCGTCAATATTTACGGTTCTTGCCTCGTTATTCTTATATGAGTACTTAATTGTAACCTTTCCGCTCTTTCCTGCCAGCTCCTTTGCGCTCACGCTCTTGCCATCAAGAGTGTAGCTTACAGAGATATCCACAGGGAGCTTCTTATCGATTTCTCCCTGATAGTAGACATCCTTTCCCTCTGCAGTCCAAACCTTCATCTTGTCCTTATCAATTACATATTTAGCATTGTCCTTGACATTTTTGATGTTCTTAAGCTCACTATTATCTTCTAACTTGCTAGCTTTTTCAGCGTTCTTTAACCATTCACTGACAATTATCTTCTGAGGGTTTCCGTCATTTCCTGCTATTACATAGACCGTTTCATCCTTTTCACCCTTGCCTACTTTATCTATTATCTGAGATGAGCTCTGAGCCTTGCCTTTACTTGCACTAGCTTGTTTTTCCTCAGCATATGAGAATCCGCTGAAAGCAAGGCTGCTGGTTACAAGTGCCAAGGAAAGCACAGATGCAACAATTTTTCTTCCAATCATCTTGTCCTTTTTCATTTCTACACCTCCCTTGCAAGACCGCTCTTTGAAATATGTTTCATGCTAGCAGTTGTCTTGCAAATTACCTTATCAAATACGTGAAGCATCGCTGGCAGTATGAATATTACTGCAAGCACGCTTATAATTGCACCTCTAGACATCAAAGTACAAAGAGACTTTATCATATCTATATTCGAGTACATTGCAACTCCGAATGTCGCTGCGAAGAATCCGAGACCACTTACTATAATTGATGGAATCGATGTCGCAAGCGCTATCCTTATAGCTGAGTCTGTATCCTTACCATTAAGTCTTTCTGCCTTATATCTTGTAGTCATCAAAATAGCATAGTCAACTGTTGAGCCAAGCTGTATCGTACTTATACAGATTGGTGCAATAAACGGTAGGGAAACACCCATCAAATGTGATAGACCAAGATTTATGAAAATAGCAAACTCTATCACGGCAACCAGAATTACTGGAAGCGATGCGCTCTTAAATACTAAGAGAATGATTAGAAATACTAGAAGTATTGATACTGTATTTACAATATCAAAGTCTCTACTAGTTGTCTTAATCAAATCATAGGTCGCAGGAGCCTCGCCTATCAAAAGACCCTTCTTGTCATACTCCTTAATAATTTTCTTAGCATTCGCAACCTGCTCATTCACCTGATCTGAAGCAACTTCGTACTCAGATGTAATCATTACAAGTTGATATTTCCCAGATTTCAGCTTGCTCGTCAATTCACTTGGAATAAAATCATCTGGAAGTGAACCGCCGACAATGCTGTCTAGCCCCATAGCAGCTTTGATGCCCTTAAGATCCTTGATTCTGTCTGTCATCTCAGTAAGCTCCTTGTTGCTTAAATCTGAGTTTACCAATGCCATGTATGTACTTCCTAGCTTAAAATGTTCTGCCTGCTTTTCATTTGCAACCACACTTGGTAGCGACTTTGGAAGCGAGCCCCCAATATCGTAGTAAACTTCTTTGTTCGCTTGGTTATATGCAAATAGCGCCGGAATCAAAACTATGATGAATATACCAATTTGAATATATGGTTTCGCCGTTACCTTCTTAGCAAATGAACTCATATCAGGAATTATACTTCTATGTCTTGTCTTTTCAATAAATTTATCAAGTACAAGTATCATTGCTGGAAGAATGGTTACGCAGCTTATAACACCTAGGATTACTCCCTTTGCCATAACTATACCAAGGTCCATTCCAAGCTTATATGTCATAAAGCAGAGTGCAACAAAGCCTGCTACAGTCGTTATTGAACTTCCTACTACGGCACTTAAGGTCTTATTAACTGCCTCTGCCATCGCCTCATGATCATCGCCCGTGATTTCCCTTTCCTCTTCATACTTGTGCCATAAGAATATCGAGTAGTCCATCGTGACTGCAAGCTGAAGTACCGAGGACAGCGCCTTTGTTATATATGAAATTTCTCCCATGAAGATATTTGACCCTAGATTCCACAATATAGCCATACCTATGCCCGCAAGGAACACTAACGGTATTAGCCATGAATCTAGAAAAACCATCATCACCAAAGTTGCAAGAAGTACTGCTAGTCCAACATATATAGGTTCTTCCTTTTCGCACAAATCCTTAAGATCTGTTACAAGTGCAGACATACCTGTCAAAAAGCAATCCTTTGTAGTAATCTTTCGAATATCCTTTATCGCTGTCATGGTCTCTGAAGCAGATGTCGAGCTATCAAAGAAGATTACCATCAAAGTTGCATTACCATTGTTAAATGCATCATAGTACTTCTTTGGAAGAAGCTCCATTGGTACAGTACCATTTGAAAGACTATCATACCAAATAACTGAATCGACGTGATTTACCTTTTCAATCTTGGCCTTAAGCTGAACTATATCCTTTTGATCCATTCCCTCGACGACCATAGTTGAGACTGCGCCCTTGCCAAATCTGTCTAACAGAATATCCTGGCCTTTGACTGTATCCATATCCTTTGGCAGATAATGTAGCATATCGTAATTGATTCTCGTGCCTATCATTCCAAAGAGGGATGGAATTAGCAGTAAAATGCCGATAATCAAAATCAATCTATGATGTTTTACCGTTACCTTTCCGAACTTTTTCATATTTTTTCACCTCTATGTTCAAACTATCCTAAAGGATAATATCCTTAAATTTGCAGAATAAAAATGGACAATAAAAAATCAATGCCCAAAATGATATGTACCCAGAATCCTGGACACATGTTATGAACTAAGCGGAACACATGGATGTTATCCTGTACTTTACAGGTGGCATCCATTTTGTTTTTCT
>QWCT01000199.1_pt1 | contig 42508 bp, 33 predicted proteins | sample 1972681 | NCBI WGS metagenome assembly QWCT01 (sample SAMN09866701, study PRJNA288562) | Human oral metagenome isolate pre3_saliva, whole genome shotgun sequencing... | isolation source: mouth | host: Homo sapiens | place: USA: California | reverse complement strand
CATGCGAACCGTGTTGTGCAGGAAGCCTGTAGCCGGACGGCCAGGCGTACCGCACCCCGTCGGGGAGCACGTCGTGGGGCACTTCGGTGCTTGCAGGAGAATGTTATCCGTCCAGTTATGCTTGTTGGCCTGTGTCTTCATAAAAAGACCGTAACCAGCCACATCCTCGCCGTGCAACGTACCTGTCTCCGGAACCGTGCTTAAGCCGGAACCTGTACCGCCGTGATAAATCAAGTTCTTATAGACGTCGATCATGTCTGAAGCCACAGCTGCAAAACCACCAGAGGTGACACTGCCGCTGAAGTTGAGCTCTAAGTCGCGCGCCTTATTCTCATCACCATTCAAGTCACAGTGGTAGTTCAATCCGCAACCGGCATCTACACCCTTATAGCCACGACCAATCTTCTTTACGGCTCCATTCGGATAAGTCTCGTAGTCGGTGCTCAAGAATGGATCTTGGCGTGTACCGATGTTCGTCAGACCGCCGTAGTTCAGCTTGATGTTGTTGTCTGCACCTACGAACACGCTACCGCTGTTGCCCGTAGCCGTATACTTAAAGTCTTGCAGATAGACGTTGTTACGCATCTCATCGCAACCGCAGACGCCAATATCCGAGAGCTTGCTGAAGTCCTCCAACTGAGCCAAGAAAAGCAAGCTACCTTTCATTGTTTCAGCGTCAAAAACATCACGCATATCGATATCGCCCTCGCGGGTGCGGAACGTTGCATTGCCTGTCTTGTCCTGGAATTCAATTTTGGCACCCTTGTTCAGAATGATGTTACCACGCTTGCCAGCGTCTACGATCAGGTTGCCTTCGTTGCCTTTGTACTTCAACGAGCGATCATTTACAGCCATGCTATTGAGTGCAGCAAGAGTTCCAGGGTTATCCAGTTCGCCAGCGTATTTAGCCCAGCCGGCTGTAGTTTCTTCCCCACAACGGCCGAGACCACCAATGATACCTGAGTGTTCATACTTCACCATCGATTCTCCGGCGCGCTTGTACAAGTCTTCTCTCACATCGCAGATATATTCGCTCGAATAGGGGATGGCGATCGTCGTGTTATGCTTCTGAGCATCTTTCAAGTCTGTGATGATGCGCGTGAAGTAAACATTACCTCCTTCCATGCCTTCCGTACCAGTCATAACCGGTTTGGAGTCATCCCAACCGGCCATGATGTTCAGCTGGCCATCTTTAGAGGATAAACTGGCGTCGTACTTGAAATCATTTGCGTTACCGCTAGTGGAAGAAGGACCATAAGTATCAGAAGTATTATATACGCTCGATCCTGCACTATATCCCAAGTAGATGTCACCGTCGCGAGAGATAATGTTCGTCGTATCCTCGTTGAGGTGCGTCGAGGTGAACTTAGCCGTACGGATATTATTCCGAGCGATAAAGTTCGTCTGCGTAGAAGCCGTCTGCGCACGCTCAATCTTGAATTCATCGTTCAGATAGATGTTTCCGTTATCCTTATTGCGATTACCCGGCGCACATGCACCACTAATATCCGTCCGGCCAGCCGTCATAAAGTTGATCAGACCATGCGCCGGATCTGTACCCGAATTGTCGTTCTTGATCGTCAGCTTTTGCGCTACGATATTACCAGCATCAGAAAGAACGTAGATGTTGTTCTTGTTTCCAGCAGCAGCATCCCACGTACCATCAGCATTAAACTCTACGTTGTTCAGCGCCTGAATCTGCAAAGCTCCAAGACCGGTAGCACCATGCCCAAATGCTTCAGCAATAGAGTCTACTGAAGTAGTGTGAAATTGCAACTTAGCCTCACAAGTATTCGTTCCGTTATTACCAAAGTTGACAATATATAGCGTGTCGTTAGTATTGATCTTGAACACCGGTGTACCGCCGTAGTGGATCGTTCCTCTTTGATCTCCGAACTGCATAGCGAAGTTGGCAGAAGGACCATTGCAGCTCTCAAAGTTCTTCAACATACCCTTACCATAGACATGGAAATGGCTCTTGTTGGCAGTACGGGGACCGACTTCGATTACACCCATATTATGATTCTTGAAATCAGCCAATGTAGGAGAGGTTGTTGCTGCCGGTACAGTATCCGTATGGATCTCTGCCATAGTGGAGGCAAACAAATAGTCTCCATGCACACCAAATACGGCGCCTTCGGTACGGTTATACGGCTTTTGAGTAGCCGTAACGGCGCTGTAGTTATGGAACGGAATGGTATAGTTCGGATAATCGACCATACTTGGTAGGTCGGCAAAGTCTTGGAAATCGCCTGTAGTCGACTTCAGCAGAATGTTATCGTGGTTAGCGATGGGGAAATGGGCTTGGCCATAAAGTACATTCCTTGTATCTACAGAGTCCTTATTCAAACGGACCATATTGGCCTTAAAGAACCCATTTGTGCGTAGCGTAAAGCGATTCCAAAATGGAACAACGATAACAGCGTCAGATTGATTCGTTCCAGCATCGGTTATCTCCGGCGTCTTCCCAAGATTTCCCGTCTGATCGTCTACGTTTCCTGTCACACATACCCGGGCTCCTTTCAATAATTGAACAGCTTCATCCAACTTATTGACACCAGCCAACGTATTTATCTGCCAGTTGCCGATTTGATACAGTGTCAATAGAAGTGTTCCCACGTGGCCACAGCCTCCGACCAGCTGATTTTGGTAATTATACGTTTTCGTTTGGTACCAATTGCCATTAAATGTCTCGAGGTTATGCGCTTTTAAATACCATTGAAGTTCTTTGAAAACGATATTGCTAAAAGTATTGTTTCCAGTTGCAACAGTGGTAGGACGTTTATACCGCTTTCCTGCACCGGGATCACTGGCATCCCCTACAACAGCCGTTAAGGTAATACCAGGCTGACCAACAGATTGCACTAAATCTATACCATCATCAATCGTATCATTTGCAGCATTCCAGCCCTGCGTTGTAGTGTAAGGCAGACCTCCTTTTTCAGTAGCTTTCACACCCCAATGGACCAAAATCCGGGGAATGTGATTCGATAAATACAAATGGGCAACATAATCCTTATAAGAAGGAGCTGTGAGATTAACCGTATCGACTTTTGCCCACATAGGTCCCGCCAAGTCATGTAGATCTTGCTGCCAAGGAGAGAAAAACACATCATAAGCGGAGCCCAAAAGTGTTGCTCCAGCATTATATAATCCGGCGAGGGTACCAGTAGGTTTCTGATATGGTGGAGGAGGGACTGGATAGGAGTCAAGAGTCGCATCAATAAATCCACCGGCATCTACATGGATAGGTCCCGCATTATAATGCACAGGATGATTCGCTTTAATCTTTAAGAACCCCGACGCCTTACCCCCGGCGTTGTAATTATTCATTACAACATTCCCTGAATGGTCGCTTCCTATATTAATTCCTGGGGCAAAGGTGCCATTGTGGACTAATGTTCTGGGCGGCATAACTTTGTTAGTAGCGCCGATTGTAACTGATTCACCCGCACCAAACTGTTGACCTCCTACATTATTTTGGGCAGTCGAAGATGGAAGGATACCGATATAGTTCGGCACTCCAGGTGAGGCATCTCCTCTTCGGAGTTCAATTTTCCCCTTTCCGGTAGCATACCCCTTCTTGTAGGCCTGCCCCCAGGCTGTACCGCCACCACCGGAGCCGAATAGGGCCGCCAGGATGGCGATGGTTGTTACTAACCGTAGTCTTTTCTTTTTCATATTGCATCTGTTTTAATGGTGAATATATTTTGAACTAAAACGATTCTACTCCATGAAAACAGCGTGCGGATTGTGGAGCGGATAACCCACAACAAGATGTACCACAAAACGAACTTCTTCGGTCCGTCTCATGGCAACTTCCCTTGGGTGTTACGGTGAATACCGCCGCCGTATGACTGCTTGTGGGCTATCGCTCGCATCGCATCTGTTTTTACGGCGACAAAGATATAATCTGTACTATATCCAGATATAAATGGCGATCATTTCCGGAGCTTACATCGTCTGGCTGGGAATTGCTTGCAGCTTACAAGAGATCGTCCGCCAAACGGCGAACGGCTCCGCGAAATGCAAGAGGAGGCGCGCGCTTAGTGGGAGAGGGGCGGATTATTTCGTCCCATTCATCGCCAGCAGCTCATCCATTAAATCAGATGTATTGCTCAAGGGGGGGACTTTGTGTTGGCCGCCGAGCTTGCCGTGGCTGCGGAGCCAGTCGAAGAAGAGGCCCGGGCGGGCGGGGATGATCTCGGGCGGCTGGAGGGAGATCTCTTTGTAGCGCTTGGCGGCGTAGTCGGAGTTGAGGGATTGGAGGGCGGTGTCGAGCGCCGCGGCGAAGGCGGGGAGCGATGTGGGCGGGGTGTCGAACTCGATGAGCCAACGGTGGCGACCCTTGGCGCGGTCGGTGAGGAGGTAAAGCGGCGCGGCGGTATAGGCGCGGACGGTGGCGGAGGTGGCCTCCGAGGCCTGACGGATGGCGCGTTCGGCGTTATCGACCATAAGCTCTTCGCCGAATGCGTTGATGAAATGCTTCGTGCGACCGGTGATGAGAAACTTATACGGGCGGAGGGAGGTGAAGCGGATGGTGTCGCCGATGAGGTAGCGCCAGAGTCCGCCGGCGGTGGTGATGACGAGGGCATAGTTCTCGCCCGTGCGCACCTCTTCGAGCGGCAGGACGGCATCCGGCGGAATGGGGCTGCCATCGGTGGGCAGGGCAGTGGTAGGGATGCACTCGTAGAAGATGCCATAGTCGAGCATGAGCAGGAGGCTACGGTCGGTGGGCTCAGACTGGAGTCCGAAGAAGCCCTCGGAGGCGTTGTAAGTCTCCATGTAACGCATGTCGGGCGAGGGGATGAGGCGGGCGTAACGGTCGCGGTAGGGTTCGAAGCCGACGCCGCCGTGGAAGAAGACTTCGAGGTCAGGCCAAACATCGAGGAGGGTCTGCGCGCCAGCGTCACGGATGACGGCTTCGATCAATACGAGCATCCAGGAGGGTATGCCGGAGAGGCTGCCCACGTGGGCATGGCGTGTACTCTGCACGATGGCGCGGATCTTGGCCTCCCACTCGTCCATGAGGATAATGCGGCGCGAGGGTACGCGGACCAGGTTGACGAGCGGGTTGAGGTTTTGGAGCAGTACGGCGGAGAGGTCGCCGCAATGTGCGCGGGCGTTAAGGGGCGAAGGGCTATGGCTGCCGCCAAGGATGAGGCCCTTTTTGTCGAAAAAGCGGGAGCAGGGATTGTTGCGGAGGTAGAGGGCGACGGTGTCGAATCCGCCGGCGTAGTGTGCTCGGCAGAGGATGTCGGGGGTGACGGGAATGTATTTGCTGCGTGCGTCGGTCGTGCCGCTGCTCTGTGCGAACCATCGCGTGGTGCCGGGCCAGAGCACGTTGCGCTGGCCGTCGATCATGCGTCGGATGTAGGGTTGCAAATCCTCGTAGGCGCTGACGGGTACCGCTCGTCGGAAGGCTTCGTAAGCGTCCGACTCGACGGGCATACGGTCGAAACAGTGCACATGGCCCCATTCCGTCTGTCGGGCGGTGCGAATCAATTGGCAGAGTTGCCGGCGCTGGATGGCGTGGGCTTCCGTGGCGTAAGTCTCAATGACGCGCGCACGGCGTAAAAACAAAGGACGTAGGAGGGTGGTGAGCATGGATTCGAAAAACGAAAAGTGAAACTCTAGAAGCCTTCTTTTCTTCCCTTGATGGAAGAAAAAGAAGCAAAAGAAGATCAAGGCCCCACCGGGGCCGGGGAAGTTTGCCGGGTACGTCGAAATCTCATCGCGTCTTGATCAGAGACTGTCAAAGTATCGGTCCATTTCCTCTTTACTCTCAAAATGTAGGGTTTCACCCCTTCTATATTCTTCTCTTGCGCGATCGATTTTGGCTTGTAATTCGGGCGTAATGCCCGATGACTCTTCGGTGAAGGGGATGAGCCTATAAGCCCGTCTGCGTCCGCGACGGATGATCACCTTTTCGCCATTATCGGCCAAGTCAAACACTTGATCCAAGCGGGAGGTGAACTCTTGGGTGGTGAAGTTTACTGTTGCCATGATGCTTCGTTTTGAGGATGAATGGATGGGACAAAGGTAGACGGGGAGTGATAAGCGAATGGGGGCGGAGACTATGGCCGAGTATCCGGCAAACTTGGCTGGCGTCCCTAACGCCCGTCAGAAGTCTGCACTGACGCGGAGGTTGAGTTGGCGGCCGGTGAGGTAGTTGGGGACGGCGTAGCGGTGGTTGTAGACGTCGGTGATCCAGTAGTAGGAGCCGGTGTTGTAGATGTCGAGTAGGTTGAAGACGTCGACACCGATCCAGAGGTTCTTGAAGTGACGCAAGAGGCCGCTATCCATCACGCGACTCTCGCCACCGACGAGCTGATAGGTGAAGCCGATGTCGACGCGTCGATAGGCGGGCGTGCGGAAGGTGTTGCCGGTATAGCCTTGTCGCGGAACAGTGACGGGAAGACCACCGGTCAGGACGCCGCGCAGGTTGACCATGGCTCGGCGATAGCCCGGGAAATAGTCCTGGAAATAGAGCGAGAGGTTGTAGGCCGGACTGTTCGGCAGGGGCGCATGCACCGTCGGCTGACCCGTGCGGTCGATCGTCTGGCGGGCTTGCATGAGCGAGAGGCTAATCCACGAATCAGCGCCGGGGACGAACTCGCCGAAGAGCTTTGTGTCCCACCCGACGATATAGCCCCGCGCGCAGTTCTCGCCATAGTAGCGGATCTTGACGTTGTCCACCGTGTAGGGATTGATGCGGCTGAGGTGCTTGTAATAGACCTCGGACGAGAGTTTGAAGTTGCGGCCACCCACCTTGAAGCTATAATCGCCACCGAGGATGAAGTGAATGGAGCGTTGGGCTTTCAAATCGCTATTAAGGCGCACGACGGTATTCCCGCCGGCATCTTGTTCCTCCACACGCAGCTCCTTATAAAAGGGCGACTGCGAATAGAGTCCGGTGGCCAGGCGTAGCGTGATGTCTTGGTTGGCTGTGGGGATGAAGCCGACGGAGGCGCGAGGACTGATGAGCAGTTCGCGATTGTAGCTCCAATAGGTCGCGCGCAGACCGGCAATGACGGTGAAGAGTCCTTGCGGGGTGCGAAACTTGATCACGTCTTGTGCATAACCCGAGGCACGCACACTGCTGAGACTATTGTTAGAAAAGAGGTTGGCGATGACGTTCACCTCGCGGCCCGTCTGCGGCAGCGAATAACCCGACGAGTCGCGGCTCTCCCATTCGCTGATGCGATCCACGAAACGCTCCGACTGGAGGCCGGCGCCCCACTTGAGCGTATGAAACGACGACAACTGCGAGAGGCCGTAGACGCCGACGTGTGCCACGGTGGCCTGAAGGCGGTTGCGGGCGTGTTCGTAATACGACGCCAGCGAGAGCGACGAGGCTTCGCCGGCCGATTCCTCCCCCACTTTGTCGAGGCGATAGGCGCCCTCGATGTCGTAGCTCTCCTCCTCGTTGGAGCGGAAGGCGAAGGCTTGCAGACCGACTTCCGACTTGTCGCTGGGCGTATGCTTGAGCGTCAGGGCACCGTAGTAGGTATCGAAGCGGTCGCGCTCGCGGCCGTCGAAGTAGACGTGGAAGACGCGCTGCTCCTCGGTCGTGCCGAAGCGTGTTTGTAGCTCGATGGGCCGGTAGGAGTAGTGGTTCGAAGCGATGTTGCCGAGGAAGTTCACCTCCCATTTCGATGCCGGGCGGTAAGTCATAAACGTTTGCAGATCGACGAACCGCGGCTCGTATTCGGCCCGCGAGTCGGCGTCGCTGAGCAGCGAGCTGGACATGCGGTAACGGATGCCCGTGACTTGCGTGAAGCGTTTGCTGGCGCTGCCCACATAGGCGTTGGCCGTGCTGAGCGTGGGGTGCGAGGAGGCCAACATGCCGAGCGTGGCGGCGCCCTCCCATCCCTTGGGCCGCTTATAAGTGATGTCGAGCACGGAGCTCATCTTGTCGCCATAGCGCGCCTCGAAGCCGCCGGCCGAAAATTGTACTTGCTCCGTCAGGTTGGGGTTGACGAAGCTCAGCCCCTCCTGCTGGCCGGAGCGAATGAGCAGCGGGCGGAACACTTCCATACCGTTGACGTAAACCATATTCTCGTCGTAGCTACCGCCACGAACGGAGTACTGCGAGCTGAGTTCGTTGTTGGATGAGACACCGGCGTACGTCACCACGAGGCTCTCGATGCTGCCGCCCGAGGGATCGGGCAGGATTTTAAGCCGATTGGCGTCGAGGTGCTCCATGGTCGTCGTTTGTCGGCGCGTGGCCGTAACGGCGATCTCGCCCAGCTCGAGCGCCGCGGAGGTCAGCTGCACGTTCACGCGCATGTCGCCAGCGGGCCGCGGGATGATGCGCTCGGCCTTGTGGTAGCCAAGGCAGGAAAAGACGAGCACGACGGAGTCCGTCGGCGCCACGGTGAGCGAATAGAAACCCTTCTCGTCGGTCATGGCGCCGTTCATCGTTTGCTTGACTTGCACCAGGACCAGCTCCACGGGGTTACCGTCGGCGTCGCGCACGTTGCCGGAGATCTTGATTCGCTGTGCCCACGCCGTCGTGAGGCTCAGGCAGAGGCTGAGCGCCGTGGCCAGCAGGCCGCATCGTGTATATCGTCTTTTACTCTTCATCCTATTTATCTATTGTGTAAACCGGTTCCTTAACGGGCGAACGAGGGGAAACGTATGTATCGCCGGCCCCTCGACGCCGCATCTTTTCGCCCGAAATGGCCGCAAACCACTTTTTAGTCGTTTCGGGTGACCCGAAATGGCTGCAAACCTCTTTTTGGTCGTTTCAGGCGACCCGAAATGGCCGCAAACTACTTTTTGGTCGTTTCGGGCGACCCGAAATGGCCGCAAACCACTTTTTAGTCGTTTCGGGCGACCCGAAATGGCTGCAAACTTCTTTTTGGTCGTTTCGGGTGAAAAGATGCGATCCCGAACCTCCTCCGCATCTTTTCAAAAGATGGATTGAGGGGTGGAGAGGGGCGGAGATACTTACAGCCAATCGGTCGTCATTAGGAATAGCCATCTCTCCTGCCGGTAGGGTAGGGGCGTATCGCATACGCCCCTTTAGACGGCCCGCAGGGCCGAATACAGATACCAGCGTTTGCCCCTTCCGGGACATTTGTGGGGCGTATGCAATACGCCCCTACCGCGTTACGTGTATTCATCCCTTGCGCGCACCGGGCAACTACCCTCCACTCTCTATCCTCTATCCTCTACTCTCTATCCTCTAAGATTCACCACCCGAACGCCTTGTCGGACATCCATGTGCCCTGCACCTTCATCGTCTGCTCGATCACTTCGCGGGCAATACCGTCGCCGCCGGCCAGCGGGGAGATGTAACGGGCGATGCGCTTGATCTCCGGAGCCGCCGTACTGGGTGCAATGGGCAGCCCGACGCGACGCATCACCTCATAGTCCGGGATGTCGTCGCCGGCGAAGGCCACTTGCTCGTCCGTGAGGCCCGTCCGACGGAGGAAGTCCTCATAGTCGATGATCTTGACACTGCTGCAGAGGTAGATGTGCTTCACGCCGAGGTGCTCGAAGCGGCGGCGGATGTTCTCCGTGTAAGCGCCCGTGATCAGGCCCACCTCGTAGCCGTGGCGGACGGCCAACTGCAACGCGTAGCCGTCTTTGATGTTCACCGTGCGGGCCGGATCACCGTTGTCAGCCAGCGGAATTTTGTCGGACGACAGCACGCCGTCCACGTCGAAAAGAAACGCCCGTATGCGGGTCAAATCGTAAGGAATCATTGTTTGAAAGTGAAAAGTGAATAGTGAAAAACGAGAAGAACCAATCCGGTGCCCGGCCAAACTTCGCCCCCTCTAACTTTTTAGTTGTTCGGCGTAGATCCCGCGGCTGATCTCCTCGTAGAGGCGCTTCACGTCCGGATCGATGATCATTGCGGCCTGACGATTGAGCACGGCGCGGTCGTTGCGAAGCGCTGGACCCGTCTGCGCCTCACGCGGCGTGAGGCGGTGGATCTTCGCCGCCGTCTCGTCGATCAGCGGACGGAGCACGGAGCCGTCGATGCCACGCGCACGCACGATCCCGTCGGCCAAGGCATACATGTGGTTCGTGAAGTTGCAAGCAAAGACCGCCGCCAGATGGAGGTACGCCCGATCGACCGACGACAGCTCATGCACCTCGTCCGAGAGTCGCTCGGCCAGCGTCCGCACCTCATGGGTCACCTCCGCCGTGCAACCCTCCACAAAGCAGGGCACCCGACGAAAGTCCACCGACCTCTCGCGTGAGAACGTCTGCAGCGGATAAAGCACGCCGTAGCGCCGCGCCCGGCCGCGGAAGACATTCATCGGCACACTGCCCGCCGTATGCAGCCAAAGCCCATCGTTCGCCGGCACCCGACGGGTCACGTCCGCCAACGCATCATCGCTAAGCGAGAAGACGTACACGTCGGCATCCGTGCGCACGGCTTCAGCCGACGTCGTCCACGCCGCGCCGCCCGACCTCTCGGCTAACGCCCAGGCATGCTCCGCCGTCCGACTGTAGACCTGCACGAGGCGCAGCCCCGCACGCTCACGCAACGCCTGCGTAAGATGCGTGGCCACACGCCCGGCACCGATCATCACGACCGTCTCGTTCATCATGCCTGTACCTGACCGTCTCCGGTGATCTCCGCCGTGCGGTAACGGCCGATATGCACGTGTTCCCAAAGCAGCGCCGCCTCGTCGTGCGGTCGGCCCACACGCTCGCGGTGGCCAAAGCCAACGATGCAGAGCACGCCGAGCTGATAAGGGATGTCGAGCAGGTCGCGGACATATTGCTCGGCCTCGGTGTCGTCCGGCGTGTGACGGTTACGCACCTGACACCAGCAGCTGCCTAAGCCGAGATCCTCAGCCTGAATCTGCATGTATGCGGCGGCAATCGAAGCGTCCTCCACCCATACATCCGTCACGGTCACGTCGCCCATCACTACCACAGCCAACGCGCAGCCGCTGAGGAAGGAGCTACCCATCTTCCGGCAAGCGGCCAGTCGGCCCAGCATCTCACGATCCTCCACGGCCACAAACTGCCATGAATGCGCATTCTTCGACGTCGGCGCCACGAGCGCTGCTTTCAGTAATTCCTGCACCTGATCCGGTGCGATCGGTTCGGCCGTAAACTTCCGCGAGCTGCGGCGGCGCATCATCAATTCATTGAAACTTTCCATTGTTCTTATTCTGTTTAGGTGTAGTTATTCCCATCCCGGCCGGGATGTTCGTTATTCGTTTTCCGTGGATACGGTCAATTTCTCTCCCACGATTCTTGCGGCCGTAGCCACAAACTCCACACATGGACGTTTGCGGGGGGCCACGGAGGCGTCGCCCTCCTTCTGGTCAAGGCCCAAGAGCTCGCGGCAGATGATCGAGCCATTCTCTTGGCGAAACGTGTCGGCAAACTCTCGCACCAACGTCGCATTCCGCGCCTTGGCGTCCTTATCTCCTGGCTGATCGGCCGGCTCCATCAGCCCGGCGATCATCGCCATCCCGCTGACCGTCCCGCAGACCTCGCGCATGCGTCCCATACCGCCGCCAAACGATGCCGCAAGTCGCGCAGCCAGGGCCGTGTCCATGCCAAAGACATCGCTGTAAGTCAAAAACACGGCCTGCGCACAGTTATATCCTTCCTGAAACAAGGTGCGCGCCTTCTCTACGCGCGCTTCCACGTCTATCTTTTCCATTCGTCTTCTCACTTTTCACTCTTTGCTTTCCCGACGATCATCTCCTCCAGCTTCGGCGACATCTTCACGCGGTGCACACCCGCCTCGTCGGTATAAATCACGTAATAAGCGATCTCCGGCACCGACTCCGCCATGCGGCAGGCAGCCTCGACACCCATCGCCATGAAAGCCGTTGCATAGGCATCGGCAGTCATGCAGTCCGGCGCCACGATCGTAGCGCTGAGTATGTTTTGTTGCGAGGGGTAGCCCGTGCGCGGGTCGATGGTGTGGGCCACCTTCTTGCCGTCGCGCACATGAAAGTTGCGGTAGTTGCCCGACGTAGCCATGCCGCGCCGGCCACAAAGCTGAACGATCTCTTCCGTTTCGTTCTTCACGCCCGTGGTGTCGTCCTCCGGCTTATTGATGCCGATGCGCCAGCATTCGCCCCGCGGGTTCATGCCGCGCGAGGCCACCTCGCCGCCGATCTCCACCATGTAATCCTCCACGCCCTCGCGCTCGAGCAACGCGGCAACCACGTCGCAGGCGTATCCCTTGGCGATGGCCGAAAAGCTGAGTTCGATCCGCGGATCATCCTTCACCACACGCCGCCCGTCGAGCCGCACCTTGCGGTAGCCCACGAACTGAAGCATGCTGTCGATGACGGCCGGCGAGACGCTGTCTTTCTGCTCATAGCCGAAGCCCCAGAGGTTGATGAGCGGCGCCGCGGTGACGTCGAACACGCCGCCCGACCGCTCCGCAACGTCCATCGCGCGATTGAAGACGGTCACGAACCAATCGTCCACCTCCACCTCCTCGTTGCGGTTCACGCGCGCCAAGATCGAAGCCTTATTGAAGGGGTTCAACGAGGCATCGAAGGCCTGCAACTCGGCAGCGATCTTGTCCGTCAGCGGCCCCTTGTCGGTGCGGTACTTGATGTGGTAGACGGTATGGAAAACCGTCCCCTCCTCTTCGTAAAACTCGCCTTTGCTACCGCTGCACGAGGCTATGACTGCCGACACAAGCAGCATGCACAGGGCCGCGATCGTGCGACCGGTAGGCTTTCTTTCCGCCCTGGGGCGGGTCATGTAGTTCTGTTTCATCATCTGATCAATGTATGGGGCGCGAAGATAGACCCAGGTCAGGGTTTAAGCGCTTGCAGAAGTTCTGCAAACACCAAAATGGAGAAAAGGGCCCTTGCGGGAGTTCCGCAAACATCAAAACGGAGAAAAGGGCCTTTGCGGGAGTTCCGCAAACGTCAAAATGGAGAAAAAGGCCCTTGCGGAACTTCCGCAAACATCAAAACGGAGAAAAGGGCCCTTGCGGAACTTCCGCAAACGTCAAAACACTACTTGACTTCGATGCCGCCAAAGGTGGCCGAGCCGCGCAGAACGACGGTGTGCGCCATGTCGAGGGCGTCGGGTGGCAGGTGGGGACGCTTATCGTCGAAGCCGCCGAAGGTGGAGCGGATGCGAGAATCAATGCGCCACGTAGGGGGTACACGGAGGGTGATGCCGCTAAAGGTGCAGTCAAGGTCGACGAAGATTTCGGGGTCATCAAGGCGGGCACTGCGCAGGTCGAGCTCGATGCCGCCGAAGGTGCTGCGGAGGATGGCGCCACGAAAGACGGGTTCGGTGAAGAGGGTCTTAGAGCCGCTGAAAGAGGTGTCGATGCGGACAAAGCCGTCGGCGTCGGGCGAGGTGCTGGCGGCAGATGCACGGTAGCGCTCGGCGGAGGCGGCGTAGGAGATGCCGCGGCGACGAAAGAGTAGGGCGGTGCCGATGACAATAAGGACAACGGGCCAAAAGACACGCATGGCGTCGTATTGGATGATGTCGAGGCGGGGCAACATGAACACGGTGCCCAGGAAAAGCAGGATGAAACCACTGACATAGGAGCGGTCGACCAGCTGCACTACACCAATGGCCACAAGGATCATGGGCCAGGAGAAGAGCAGTTCGTAGAAGTTGAGGTCGATGAAACCGAGGTTCTTCAGTAGGAAGATGATGCCGATGGCAATGAGCAGCAGCGGCCAGCCGAATTTTCTTTTTTCCATAATAGAGGGTGGAGGATAGAGGGTGGAGGATAGAGGGTAGAGGATAGAGGATAGAGGATAGAGGATAGAGAGGGGGCGGGCCGTTGTGTCCGCCCTCCTCGTCAAGAAATCATGCAGTGATCGCAGGACGAATCATACCCAGGCGCCGGCTTGGGTGCAGACGTAGGCGGCATGGTCTACGGCCAGACGATGTGCCTCAGCCAGTGGGCGGCCGTCGAGGACGGAGGCAATGAAGGTGCCCGTGAACGAGTCGCCCGCACCGACCGTGTCGACCACCTCCACGCGTGGGGTGTCGATGTACGATTCGCCGGCGGGGGTGAAGACGGCGCTATAATCAGCCCCCGCAGTGAGAATGAGGTAGCGGAGGTTGTACAGGGCCACAAAGCGGCGGCAGAAGTCGTGCAGCGTGTCGGTCTCGAGATCGAAGAGGCCGCGCAGCAGGTCGAGCTCCTCGTCGTTAATCTTGAAGACGTTGCAATGGCGCAGGGAGGCCGTGATCAGTTCGCGGGAGTAGTAATGCTGGCGGAGGTTGATGTCGTAGACGCGCAGGGCCCGCTCCGGTACGTGCGAGAGGAGCGTCTGGATGGTGATACGCGACTCCTCGGCGCGCTGAGCCAGAGTGCCGAAGCAGACGGCGTCGGCACATGAGGCCAGTTGCTTCATCTCGTCGGTCAGGGGGATGTGATCCCACGCGACGCCCTCCATGATGGTGTAGTTGGGGATGCCGTCGCGTAGCTCCACGATGACGGTGCCCGTGGGATAGTCGACGCGCTCAATGATGTAAGGGATGCGGATGCGGTCGATCTCGGTGAGGATCTCGTCGCCGAGGGGATCGTTACCAATGGCGCTGAAAGCGTAGGCCTCGGCGCCAAAGCGTGAGGCGTGATAGGCGAAGTTGACGGGTGCGCCGCCAGCTTTCTTGCCCGTGGGCAGCACGTCCCAGAGCAGTTCGCCGATACCGATGATGATAGGTTTCTTATTCATAGTTCTGAAGTCTTTGGTGGGCTATTTCGATGGGTTCCATACGGATTGAAGCTGGGTCACTTCGCCGTCGGCATGGATGGAGCCTTTCTCGGTGAAGAGTTCGACGGTGCGGAAGAGCTCCGAGGGGTAGAATACGTCGGTCATGGAGACGCGTCCTCCGGCAGCGAAGAACTCCACCGAGGCGCGGTCGATCACGAGGCGCCAGTCGACCGTCTGGCCCTTTACGACGAAGGGGGCCGTGTGGACGGCAGCAAACTCCTTCACGGGGAGTGCCTTCGATCCGGCGTGGGTGCGGTCGATGTAGAAAACCTGACGATTGCGGTCGTAGCCGATGTCGATGTATTCGCCTTGGGTGTTCCGGAGGCGGACGCCGTAGCGTGTGGCGAGGGAGCCTTTGGCGGCTGCGAGATCGAAGGTGAGACGTAGATCAAGGGGCGAGCGGGTGAAGGGGATGCGCTTCGTAAGGTCGAGTGTGCCGTCCACTTGCAGACCTTTCAGCATGACGGTCTCGCCACGCAGGCCGTCCAGCTCACGGACGGGCGTGGAGGTGAGCAGATAGCCCTTGCCGTCAGGCCCCGGCACGAGACCTAATTCGCGCGGCAGGGTCATGGCGCCGCTCCAGGTGACGCACGGTTTATCGCCGGCGTAGAGCCAGTTGTTCATCCAGCCGATGAGGATCCGCCGACCGTTCGGCGCGTCGCTCCAAGTCACGCCCGCATAGTTGTCGGCACCGTGATCCATCCAAAGGGTTTCGCGCTGCGGCGAGGTGAAAGTCTTGCCGTCGAAGTCGCCGACGAAATACTGTGTGGCCGAACCGCCCGCGGGTCCGCCGGGGTTGATATTGACGATGAGCACCCATTTTGTCTCGTCCGTACCGGCGACGGGCAGCTGGAAGAGATCGGGGCACTCCCACACGCCGCCGTGGCCACCCCGATCGCGGCCGAAGCTGCTGAGGTAGGTCCACGATTTACAGTCGGGCGAGGCATAGAAGCGGATCTCGTCGCCACAGGCCAGCGAAACGATCCAGCGTGACGAGGCTTTGTGCCAGAAGACTTTTGGATCGCGGAAGTCGCGCGCGTCACCGGGGTTGGGCAGGATGGGATTGCCGGCATACTTCGTCCAAGTGCGGCCACGGTCGGTGCTGTAAGCCAGTGCTTGCGACTCGACCTCCGTCTTTTTGGCCTGTTCGGCGTCGGGGTTGTGATAGGTGAAGAAGGCCAGGAGTGGCGGGTTCTCCTTCGTGCCTAAGCCGGAGGTATTCTCCCAGTCGACGACGGCACTTCCGGAGAAGATATAGCCGAGGCTGTCCGGTGCGAGGGCGATGGGCAGGTGCTCCCAGTGCATCAGGTCACGGCTGACGGCGTGCCCCCAGTGCATGGGTCCCCAAACGGATTTCTCGGGGTAGTACTGATAGAAGAGATGATACTCGCCGTCGTAATAAACAAGCCCGTTGGGGTCGTTCATCCAGTGTTCGGCGGGCGAGAAGTGGATCTGCGGGCGATACATTTCGTTGTAGGGCCCGGAGAAGTCCTCCGCCTCGGTTTCGGCGGTGGCAGATTTGTGTCCGGTGCAGGCGGCGAGGCTGGGCAGGGCGCCGAGGGCGTAGCAGGCAAGCGGTTTCATGTCGGTTGCAAGGAATAGAAGTAGTGAAACGTAGTAGGGGGGAGTAAGAGGTAGAGATGGGCGGTATCGCCAGGGGCAAAACGAAAAAGCCGCCCGCCATGCGGCGTGGCACGGACGGGCGGCAGGCATATAAGAGCTTTTGGCGGTTATGTTCCTCGGAGGGTTACTTCAGTCCGAAAGCCTCTTTGACCTTGTCTACATAATCGAGCTTCTCCCAGGTGAAGAGCTCCACACGGCAGACGGTCGGCTCACTGCTGTAACGCGAATGGAACACCTTCTCCACCGTCTGCGGCGTGCGGCCCATATGACCGTAAGAGGCCGTCTCGAGGTAGATCGGGTTACGCAGTTTGAGCCGTTCCTCGATGGCTTTGGGGCGCATGTCGAAGAGGTCCCAGATTTTTTGAGCGATTTCGCCATCGCTGATCTTCACGTTCGAGCGGCCGAAGGTGTTGACGAAGATGTTCATCGGTTTGGCGACGCCGATGGCGTACGATACCTGAACCAACATCTCGTCGGCCACGCCGGCGGCTACGAGGTTCTTAGCGATGTGGCGTGCGGCATAGGCAGCGGAACGGTCCACTTTCGAGGGATCCTTGCCGGAGAAGGCGCCGCCACCGTGGGCACCCTTGCCGCCGTAGGTGTCGACGATGATTTTGCGTCCCGTCAGGCCGGTGTCACCGTGGGGGCCACCGATAACGAACTTGCCCGTGGGGTTGACGAAGTATTTGATCTCGTCGTTGAACAGGGCCTGAACGTGCGGCGGATACTGGGCCTTGACGCGGGGCACGAGGATCGTGCGTACGTCGTCGGCGATCTTCTGTTGCATCTCGGCGTCAGCTTGCTCCTGCGTGCGGCCGCCTTCAGCTTTAATAAAATCGTCGTGCTGGGTAGAGATCACGATCGTATCGATGCGCAGCGGGCGCCCGTTGTCGTCGTACTCGATCGTCACCTGACTCTTGGCGTCCGGCCGGAGGTAGGGCATCTTCTCGAGTTCATTTTTACGGATGGAGGCCAGCTCGGTGAGGAGGCCGTGAGCCAAGTCGAGAGCCAAAGGCATGTAGTTCTCGGTCTCGTTGGTGGCATAGCCAAACATCATGCCTTGGTCGCCGGCGCCCTGGTTGTAGGGGTCAGTGCGCTCTACGCCGCGGTTGATGTCGCCGCTCTGCTCGTGGATAGCGGAGAGTACGCCGCACGATTTGGCTTCAAATTGATATTCGCTTTTGGTGTAGCCGATGCGCTCGATGACGCGGCGGGCTACGTCCTGCACGTCGATATAAGCGCTCGATTTAACTTCTCCAGCCAGTACGACCTGTCCGGTCGTAACCAGCGTTTCGCAGGCAACTTTCGAGTCTCGGTCATAGGCCAAGAACTCATCAAGCAAGGCGTCCGAGATCTGGTCGGCCACCTTATCGGGGTGTCCCTCGGACACCGACTCGGAGGTGAATAAGTAACTCATTACAATTCTTTATTGAGTGATAAAACCATGTGTTGTAATGAATCGGAGCGATGGAGTGAGATTGTGGAGCCCTTCGGCCGCAGGGTAGGGGGATGGCCGTTTAGCATTTTTTCCTGTGGTTGCAAGCGCTACAAATCTTTCCACGTGTCTGATTCGGCGGCAAATGTAAGTGGATAAACAGCTGGCCTCCGAAATGTGCTTCGTTAATTATCCGAAACGACGGCCGCGGCGCCCCAACCGCTATCGAAAAGAGGTCGGAGCGCCGCGGCATCTATCCGGTGGCCGGTATACGTTTTTATAATACCCCCATCGGTCATCAGGGACGCCCGCCCCGTCGACCGGTAGGCCGGCAGGAGAAGGCCCTATGCCTTGTCAGGAATCAGGCCCGCGAGGTGAAGGCTCAATGACCGAACGAAATGCCCAGCTTTTCCCCGCAGCGGATCAGGTCGTCGTCCACGGGCACGAGTCGCGTGCGGCCGGCCACCTCCTGGAGCGGCACGGAGACCATATGGCCGTTGCGCTGGCCCACCATCCGCCCAAATTCGCCACGCACGATCAGCTCCGTGGCGTGACCCCCGAGGCGAGTGGCCAGGTTGCGGTCGGCGGGTGAGGGCGAGCCGCCCCGCTGGATGTATCCGAGCACCGTGCGACGCGTCTCGAGGCCGGTCGCCTCTTCGATTTCGTGAGAGAGATAGTCCGAGGGGCTCTCGGCGCCGGTGCGGAGACCTTCGGCCAGGACGATGATGCTGTAAGGCTTGCCCCGTTGGGCACGTTCGATCACCTTGTCGTTCACCTTGTCAATGTCGTAGCCCAGTTCGGGCAGGAGGATGATGTCCGCGGCGCCCGCCATGCCGGCATAGAGCGCTATCCAGCCCGCGCTGTGGCCCATGACCTCGACCACCATCACGCGTTTGTGCGAGCTGGCGGTTGAGTGGAGGCGATCGATGGCATCGGTGGCCACGCTGACGGCGGTGTCGAAACCGAACGAGAAGTCGGTGCCATAAAGGTCATTGTCGATGGTCTTGGGGATGCCGACGACGTTCAGGCCCATTTTGGCGAGCTTAAAGGCCGTCTTCTGGGTGCCGTTGCCGCCGATGCAGACAAGGGCGTCGAGGCCCAGCTCGTGATAGTTCTGATAGATAATCTGGGGCTTATGGCTGAGATAGCCGTCGGCGGACTTCTTGAAGGGTTTTTCGCGCGAGGTGCCGAGGATGGTGCCGCCTCGGCCAAGGATGCCCGAGAGGGTGCGCTCGGTGAAAAGTTCCACGTCGCGATCCAGCAGGCCGGAGAAGCCGTTGTGGATGCCTACGACTTCCATGCCGTAGTGCAGGAGGGCCGTTTTGCCCACGCCGCGGATGGCCGCGTTGATACCGGGGCAGTCGCCGCCGGCTGAGAGGATACCTATCTTCATAATGCCTTTAATGAATGGGTTAGCTGGGGACAAAGGTAGGGCGGTGGGAACGAACAACTGAAAATCGGGAAGGGGCCGTGGGCAGCCGGAAGCTGCGCGAAAATGTCCGGATGGGGGCGTCCGAGCAAAAAGACGCCTCGTTGGAATGTCCATTGGGGGCGTCTGAGCAAAAAGACGCCTCGTTGGAATGTCCGACGGGGGTGTCTGAGCAAAAAGACGCCTCGTTGGAATGTCCGACGGGGGTGTCTGAGCAAAAAGACGCCCCGCTGGAATGTCCGACGGGGGTGTCCGAGCAAAAAGACGCCCCGTTGGAATGTCCGACGGGGGTGTCTGAGCAAAAAGACGCCCCGTTGGAATGTCCATTGGGGGCGTCTGAGCAAAAAGACGCCCCGTTGGAATGTCCGACGGGGGTGTCTGAGCAAAAAGACGCCCCGTTGGAATGTCCAACGGGGGTGTCTGAGCGTAAGGCGCTCTTATTGGACAATCAAATAGAAGCGACTGACCTCAAGGCGCTCTTATTGGAGACTACGACAAGGGCTACCGAGCGTAAGGCGCTCTTAAATGGGCTTCCAGCGGAGGCTACTTGCTCAAAGGGGCTGCCGTCGGAATATCCAGCGGAGGCGCCTTTGCGTCGGCGGCTGCCGTCGTGAATCATTTAGGGGGCGCATACGTGCCGGTAGCTCCTATCGGACGATAGGGTAGGGGCGTATCGCATACGCCCTCTTTTACGGGCCGCAAGGGCCGAATGAATGTACCGGCATTCGCCCCCATTGGGGCGCTTGAAGGGCGTATGCGATACGCCCCTACCCGGATACACACCCATGACGGGGGCGCCTCAGCGTCGGTGGCCTTCTGCCTACTTCTTGTTTTCGGAGATCAGCAGCAGCTTGTCGCCCTCGTGAAGCCGGAGGGAACCGTTGGGGATGAGGAACTCGTCGTCGCGCTTGATGAGCATGACTAATGTGCCGGTCGGGAGGTTCATGTCCTTCAGCGTGTCGGCCTCCTCGAGCATGCGGCGGGTGACGGTCATGTCGCGGAGGTCGGAGTCGATCTCGTCGGGCAGCTCGACGCCAAATTCGTTGCCCGTCTTCTCCAGCGGGGCCGAAAGACCGAGCAGGCGGGCGGCCGCGACCAGGGCGGTGCCCTGCGTGAGGAGCGAAAGCAGCGTGATGAAGAAGACGATGTTAAAGATCAGGTCTGATCCCTCCACGCCGGCCATCACGGGGTAGATGGCGAATATGATGGGCGCCGCGCCGCGTAGCCCCACCCACGAGATGAAGAGCCGCGCGCGAGCATTGATCTGCCGGAAGGGCAGAAGGCAAAGGAAGACACTGGCTGGCCGGGCGATGCAGATCATAAAGAGGCCTATGAGCAGGGCCACACAGGCCACGCGGAACATCTCGTGCAGGTTCACCAGCAGCCCCAGCATGAGGAACATGATGATCTGAAAGAGCCACGTAAGCCCGTCCATGAACGTGGCCACCTCTTTGCGATACGGGATGCGGTTTTTGCCGATGATCATCCCCGTAAGGTAGACCGCCAGGTAGCCGTTGCCGTGCAGCAGCCCGGTGGCGGAGAAGGTGAAGAAGGCCACCGAGAGGAGGAGGATGGGATAGAGCGATGCGTTGTCTATGTTCAGTCGGTTCAGGCTCCAGACGGCGAAGTGTCCGATGGCGAATCCGACGGCGGCGCCCACAGCAAACTGTACCGCGAAGAGTCCCGCCACATGTGCCCAGTCAGCGCCGCCCGATCCGGGATCCGCCGTGGCCAGTTAGACCAAAACGAGCGTCAGCATGTAAGCCATCGGGTCGTTACTCCCACTCTCCAGCTCCAGCAGGGGCCGAAGGTTATGCTTGAGGTTCATGCGCTGCGAGCGTAGGGTGGCGAAGACCGAGGCAGAGTCGGTGGACGACATCGTGGCCGCCAGCAACAGCGAAGTGACGCAGGCAAAATGGATATTCGTCCAAGCCATCCCCGAGAGCCACCACACGAACAGCCCCGTGAAGACCGTAGTCAGCAGTACGCCGACCGTGGAGAGCACCGCTCCGGGGCCTACCACGGGTCGGATGTCAGCAAACCGTGTGTCCATGCCGCCCGAAAAGAGGATGATGGTCAGCGCCACCATGCCGATGAACTGTGCGCTCTCCATGTTGGAGAACTGTAGCCCCAATCCGTCGCTGCCGAAGAGCATGCCCACGAAAAGGAAGAGTAGGAGGACAGGCACGCCAAAGCGATAGCCCGTCTTGCCGGCCAGGATGCTCACAAACAGCAGCACGGAGCCGATCAAGAGGATATTTTCTGAGGTGATATAGTTCAATCTTAGACGTGTCGGAGCGTATGTCGTGGGGGCGAGGTCAGAGGAAGCGCACTTCCTTGAAAGCGTAGCGAGAGATGCGGCCGTCCGAGCGACGAAGCAGCAGGTGTCCGCCCGGTTCGATGGCTTCGATCGCAGCCTCGAACGTTCCGTCGGCATCGGCGTAGGGGTGGAAGCCGTCGCGACGATAGAGGGCGTGGACATACGCCTGATGGACGTCGGCCTCACCGTCCGTCCCGGCCTCGAGTCGATCGCGGAGGTCGCAGAAATGGCCGTACCATAGGCCGAGTATCTCCAACGGGTCATAGCGCTGACCCGTGATTTGAGTCAGCGAGACGGGGTTGGGGGCGTCAGAACGAAAGACGGTTTGGTTGAGGTTGAGTCCGATCCCGATGATCGACCGCCCGACAGCGCTGCCCTCGAGCAGGTTCTCGATGAGCATGCCGCAGATCTTGCGGTCGTGCCAATAGACGTCGTTAGGCCACTTCACAGCGATGCCCGCCGTGTACCGATCCAAGGTGTGTTTCACACTGAGGGCCGCGATCTCAGAGATGCGGAAGGAACGGTTGGCGGGCATGGCACACGGCTCATAAAGGAGGCTGAAGGTGAGGTTCTGGCCAGCCTCCGACTCCCAGGAGTTGCCCGGCTGACCTCGCCCTCCGGACTGGAAGTCGCTCACGACGATCGTACCGTCCGACGGCACCTCGTCGTCCGCCAGCCGCTCGTGCAGATAGCGGTTGGTGGACTCGGTCTCGCGCAGACGGATGATGCGCGGCGTGTGTGGTGTGGGCTGCAGGTCAGACATACTCGTACTTGCGCCTGATGGCGGCGGGGAGCTGGAGTATGACAGACTCGTAAGAATGAAGGATCCAGCGACGGATGTCGTGGTCGTTCATGTCGCGGTTCAGGTAGATGTCGTTCCAGTGCTTCTTGTTGAAATGATGGGCCGGCACGACGGCTTTGTAGCGATCGCGGAGAAGGAGGGCCTCGTCGGGGTCGCATTTGACGGCCACGTGGGGATCCTCGTCGTTCAGCGACATGGCTAGAAACATCTTGCCCTCGACTTTGAAGACTAAGGTGTCCTCGCCGAAGGGGAACGACTCTTCGGCGTTCTTCAGTTTCAGGCAGTAATCACGTACTTCTTCGATATTCATAATTCTAAAATCTAGTTCGCAACGGAAATGCGATGATCTCCTGTTTCACTTTACGTAAAAAAAGCCGCACCGGACTTTCCGGGGTGGCTATCTATCTTCTGCAGGAGATAACGGTTTTTGTTATTCGGCGCAAAAATACATACAAAGATTTAGCGAGAGTGCTCAGAAGTGCTCCGACTCACTGAACAGGGGCATAAAAAGCGTCCTCGATGTGCTCCACGTGGTAGGTTCCGTCGCTGCGTTTGATCAGGCAAAGGATGTCGAACTGGACAGGCAGATCGATGTCGAACGTCTGGACATAGGCGTCGGCGGCAGCTACCGTGCGGCGGATCTTGGCCTTATCTACGGCGTCCTCTGGCTCCATGATGCGGCGTTGGTCGCGCGTCTTGACTTCGACGACCACGAGCAGGTCGGGTAGGCGGGCCACAATGTCAAGCTCATAGTGTCCGGATCGCCAATTGATGTGCAAAACGCGGTAGCCGAGGCCTTCCAAGTACTGTCGAGCGGCCTCCTCCCCTTCCCGACCGACGCGCGACTGCAGTCTGGCCATCTTACGGATCAGAACTGGGTGTAGATGAAGGGCTGGACGTCGGCGGAGGCAAAACTGATGACGAGTTGCACGACGGCGACGAACAAAACGAACTTGACGATCCACGGGCTACGCACGAAGAGGTCGCGCAGGCGGTCGTAGAAAGGGGTGGGGACGAAGTGCAGGGCGAAGACGGAAAGGAAGAGCGCCGTCCAGACGTAGCGCACCTTGGCAAACTCGGGGAAGTAAGCGGGATCGAAGCGCGTGGCGATGCCTACGATCATTTCGCGAGCCGTATCGAAACTATCGGCACGGAAGAAAATGAAGAGGAAGATGACCCATGCAAACGTGAGCGCCCACGAAAGAAATCCGACAAGGCCACCGTCCGGCAGTCGATCGAGCCACACCTTGCACCGCTTGTGCAGGCAGAGGGCGACGCCGTGGCCTGCGCCCCAGGCGATGAACGTCCACGCAGCGCCGTGCCAGAGTCCGCCGAGGAGCATGGTCACGAGTAGGTTGACATACTGCCTTACCGCGCCCCGACGGTTGCCACCCAGCGGGATGTAGAGGTAATCCCGAAGCCAGAGAGAGAGCGAGATGTGCCACCGACGCCAAAACTCGGTGACGTTTCGCGAGCGGTAGGGGAAATCGAAGTTAATCCCCAGATCGAAACCGAGGATGGCGCCCAGCCCGATGGCCATATCGCTATAGCCAGAGAAGTCACAATAGATCTGCAGCCCATATCCCAAAGCGCCCATGAGAAGCTCGACGCCCGAGTAGCCTGACGGGTTGCCGAAAGCGATGTTGCTGTACTGCGCCAGGTAATCGGCGATGACGGCCTTCTTGATGACGCCCATCAGGACGGTAAAAAATCCGCCGTAGATGCATGCACGGTCGACGGGCTGGCGAAGGGCCTCGGCGGTGAGCTGCGGCATGAAGTGGTCGGCCCTTACGATCGGGCCGGCGGTGAGGCAAGGGAAGAAGGAGAGGAAAAAGAGATAGTCGAGGAACGATTGCGCGGGATCGATGCGCCTCCGGAAGACGTCGACGACGTAACTGATGGTGCGGAAGGTGTAAAACGACAATCCGAGGGGCAGCGTGAGGCTGACGGGGCGGAAAGCGGCGTCGCCGGTGAGCATGCGCAGGTTGTCGATAAAGAAGTTGGTGTATTTGAAGGCCACCAGCACGCCGAGGGAGAGGATGAGCGAAAAAAGGAGCCACGCGCGACGCGTGCCGACGCTGCTCGCGGACGCGATGCGGTGCGATACACCCCAGTCGATGGCCGCCGTGAAGACGAGCAGGAGGAAGAGCCAGCCGCTGTTGTGGAAAAAGAAATAGAGGCTGAAGGCCGAGACGAAGATTTTCATCGCCGCGATCCGACCACTGTTGCGCAGCCAGGCGTAGACGGGCAGGAAGGCGACGAAGAGGGCCCAAAAAAGTCCGCTGGAGAACATCAACGGATGGGAGGCGTCCGGACCCAGCAGCGCGAGCAGCCGGTCGGGCAGGGAGGAGAGGTCTGGTAAGGAGTTCATCGGAGTTGTATGAAATAGGATGCTTGAATGATTCTGAATGGGTGGCCTCGACCGAGATCGAGAGGGCCAAGGATCGCGGGCGGACGTGTCCCCTTCAAAAAAAGAGGTCTGCCGACGGCCCGCGATTCGTTTGATCTCAAAAAAAATGGGGTGTTGTCTGCCCCCGAAAGGATTTCCGCTAAAAAGGACGCGCCATAAACGATGTGCAATGCGCTTCCCTCAAAAAGTATGTAAAATGGACGACGTGCAATTAGCTCCCCTTAAAAGGGAAGCACCGTTAACGGCTTGCAATTCGCTTCCCTCAAAAAGTTTTTGCTGTCGACGACTTGCAATTCGCTTCCCTCAAAAAGTAGGGGCTGTTGACGGCTTACAATTCGCTTCCCTCAAAAAGTAAGGGCTGTCGATGGCTTGCAATCAGCTTCCCCCAAAAAGTTTTTGCTGTTGACGGCTTGCAATGAGCTTCCCCCAAAAAGTAAGGACTGTCGACGGCTTGCAATCGGCTTCCCTCAAAAAGTTTTTGCTGTTGACGGCTTACAATTAGCTTTCCCCGAAAAGTTTTTGCTGTTGACGGCTTACAATTGGCTTCCCTTAAAAAGTTTTTGCTGTTGACGGCCTGCAATGGGCTTCCCTCAAAAAGTAAGGGCCGTCGACGGCTTGCAATAGCCTTCCGGAACGGGGGAGAAATGGGCTGCCCGCCGTCGCCGCGCCTCGCGAAAGGTCATTTGGCCGGAGCCAGCACGACGGTGTGGCAAGTGGCGCGGGCGGCCTTCGGGCGATGGAGAACAATGCGGTGCGCGGCGCTCTTCATGACCCATGCACAGACGCGATCCATCCACGCCGAAGCCGAGGCGCGCGTCGGATGGGCGCCATCGCGCGCCCGGTCGTAGTGTTGGTCGGGCGTATAGGAGAGGTAGAACTGTCCGGGGCGGAGGGTCTCGGCCAGCATCTCGTTGATGCCCGTGTCGGGCTTCCAGTTGGGCGGGCCGATCCAGACGAAGGGGATGTCGCCGATCTGCGAGAGCATGTTGTCGAGGTATTTCTGCCTCCGGTCGCGGATGTTGCTCACGAAAAGCTCGTTGCCGCCGAGGCTGACAAAAATGTAGTCCGGTTGATACTCAGCGATATACTCTTTCAGCTTTTCGGTGCGCCCCCACACCTCGGTGGTGGAGCTGTACCAGATGACATTGACGAGCGTATGACCGTTTTCCTCGGCATAGGCGGCCAGGCGCGGCCCGAGACCCTCGAGCATCGAGTCGCCGATGAAGAGGATGGACTTGCGGGCCGTGTCGACCGTCTGAGAGAAATCCTGGCCCGGCGCCTGACTGACGGCGCGCGTGCTGTCGGCCGCGGGTGAGGGCGGACGTTGACGACGGTCCGCCTCGCCGCGAAGGACACGGGCGAAGGAACCGGTCTTGATGTGCCATTGCTCCAGGGTGTCGCCGTAAAACGACAGCACAACGAAGAGCGCGAGCGAAAGGAAGAGCAGGCAAGTGAGTCCGATGTAAGTCTTTTTCATAGCTGAGGCCTGGCGTTAGGAGTGGACACCTACGACTTCGATTTCGAAGACGAGTGTAGCGTAAGCGGGGATCCTTGTGGCGGTGGCACTTGGCATCACGCTCCGGAACACGCTCCCCTCATTTTCGCCGAGACCGAGCGTGTAAGGCACCCACACCTCCCACTTATCGCCCTCGTGCATGTATTGCAGGGCCACGCGCACTCCCTTGGTCAAGGTGTAGGCGCTGAAGCCGCTCGGGATCACTCCGACGTTTGAGACAACGGTCGTGAACGGCACGCCATCGGCCTCCAGCCACGACTGGAAGAACGTGCCCTGACGTATATACTTGTTATCTGGATAGTCGGCCACGAACCAACCGCGGGCATAGAGGCTCACGGTGCTGGTGAAGAGGATCGGTTTCGTGCCCGTGCCCTTCTTCAGTTCTTTATAGTAGACGCTACCCTCGTTGCCGGGCGATTTCAGTTCGGTGTAGGAGGCATCACGCTTGACGGCAGCGAAGGCGGCATCGTTGGCCGTGCGCCAGCGTTCGGCCGAGTCGTCTTCCGACTTGCTGCACGCTGTCGCCGCAACGAGCACGGCGACAACGAACAACAAGGAAGGGAGGATGTGGAGCGTCCGTTTCATTTCAGACCCTCCAATAAGCTGCGCAGACTGACGCGGTCGGAGATAATCTCGTGGAGGCGGTCGATCGACACGCGTTCCTGCTCCATCGTGTCGCGGAAACGGATCGTGACGGTGTTATCGCGCATGGTGTCGTAATCGACCGTGATGCAGTAGGGCGTCCCGATGGCATCCTGCCGGCGGTAACGCTTGCCGATGGAGTCCTTCTCGTCGTACTGGCAGCGGAAGTCGAAGCGCAGCATGTGGAGGATCTCTTCGGCCTTCTCGGCCAGCCCATCTTTGCGAACAAGGGGCAAAACGGCCAACTTAATGGGCGCCAGCGCGGGGGGGAGCTTCAATACGACGCGGGTGTCGCCCCCGTCGAGGGTCTCTTCGGTGTATGCCCCGGCCAGTATGCTGAGGAACAGGCGGTCGACACCGATCGAGGTTTCGATCACATAGGGCGTGTAGCTCGTCCCCAGCTCTGCATCGAAATATTGTATCTTCTTGCCGGAGAACTTCTCGTGTTGCGAAAGGTCGAAATTGGTGCGGCTGTGAATCCCTTCCACTTCCTTGAATCCGAAAGGCATCTCGTACTCGATATCCGTGGCTGCATTGGCATAGTGAGCGAGCTTTTCGTGGTCGTGGAAGCGATACTTCGCGTCCCCAAGGCCGAGGTTGCGGTGCCATCGCATGCGCGCTTCTTTCCAACGGGCAAACCAGGCGAGCTCTTCCCCTGGCCGAACGAAGAATTGCATCTCCATCTGCTCAAACTCCCGCATCCTGAAAATGAATTGGCGGGCGACGATCTCATTCCGAAAGGCCTTTCCGATCTGAGCAATGCCGAAGGGGATCTTCATGCGTCCCGTTTTCTGGACATTGAGGAAGTTGACAAAGATTCCCTGCGCCGTTTCGGGGCGGAGGTAAACTTTCATGGCGCCATCGGCTGTCGATCCCATTTCGGTGGCAAACATGAGGTTGAACTGGCGTACGTCCGTCCAGTTGCGCGTGCCCGATAGGGGGCAGACGATCTCGCAATCGATGATGATCTGTCGCAGCTCGGCCAGGTCGTTCGCGTTCATGGCGTTGGCGAAGCGCTCGTGGATGGCGTCGCGTTCGGCTTGGTGTTTGGCCACGCGCGGGTTGGTGCTGCGGAACATCGCCTCGTCGAAGCTGTCTCCAAACTTCTTGGCGGCCTTCTCCACCTCGCGCGAGATCTTCTCGTCGATCTTGGCCAGGTGGTCCTCGATCAGTACGTCGGCGCGATAGCGCTTCTTGCTGTCTCGGTTGTCGATGAGGGGGTCGTTAAAGGCGTCCACATGCCCGGAGGCTTTCCAAACGGTGGGGTGCATAAAGATGGCAGCGTCTATCCCGACGATATTGTCGTGTAGCAGGGTCATGCCATCCCACCAGTAACGTTTGAGGTTGTTTTTCAGCTCGACGCCGTATTGTCCGTAGTCGTAGACGGCGCTGAGACCGTCGTAGATCTCTGACGAAGGGAATACGAAGCCGTATTCCTTGCAGTGTGCAATCAGTTTCTTGAATAAATCTTCCTGTCGTGCCATATCTGATGTAGTTAATTTTCAGTGGGGGGCAAAAGTATACCGATTTATAATTGATCGCCCGTCGAGGATCGGCGCCCGACTCATTTCGGCCGTGCGCCCCCCGTTCCGGGCGGGGTGTCGACGGTCGGTCAGCGGCCTTTCGCCTCGCGTTCTTCGATGTAGGCCACCTTCCGCGTCGCTTTCTGGCGTTCTTTTTTGAGGGCGTCGATGTCGGTCAGGGCTTCCGCCAGGCGGAGTGTGGCGCGGATGGCTCGGCAGTCGGCTTCGGTCAGTCCGATCGCGAAGGCGCGCCCGCCCGTGTACTCGGCCCTGAGGCGGGTCCCGTCGGCTACGCCGTCCACGAAGCGAATCGCATCGAGACCTTTATCGCCGGCATAGGTCACCACCTCTGTCGTCCGTCCGTCATCCTTGAAGCGGTAGTTCGCGCCCCCATCGTAAGGGATGTCAGCCGTGACGGCATACGTCCCGTCGGGTGCCGCGATCTTGAGACCGGTGTGGTTGATCGGCGCACCGCCACTGTACACGCTGGCCAGGAAGATCTCGCCCTGCTCGTTCACTCCGCAACGCAGGTAACTCCGCCCGATGTTGCGCTCCACCGCATGCTCGGGCCGGACATAGCGCCCGACCTCCTCATAGCGTGCATCCCGCTCCAGGACAAAGCCGGCCTTCAGCGTCTCCACCTCTTTCTCCCGCACGGGGATGAGGCTGTCGCAGTACGCGATGTTTCGCTCGCTTTCGCCCCGCTCCACGAGGCGCATCAATTGCAGGGCCTCTTTCATCACCCCCAGCTCCTTCGGGTATCGCATGCGCAGGGTGTCGATCGCGTTGCGTGCCGCCGGGAATTGTCGGCTCTCATACAGCGTCCGTGCGCGTTCCAACTCCGCGCGCGCCTCCTTTTCCTTTCCGCAGGCCACCGCCAGCAGCAGCGCCGCACCGCTCACGATCGTCCGGAGGGTCCATTTCATCTCGTTATTCATATCTTATAGGTAATGTGTGACTCGTCATCGGCGGGCAAAAATGGTTTCTTGAAATGGTTCTCGAGGCATCCGCTCGCCGTGGCCCCTCCCGCGGCTTCGGATCATCTGCCCCCGAGCGTGTTCTGTTCTCCGTTCGTTTCGGGTGGGCTATTGCTGCATGTTTTTAGGGCACTATTCGTTTCGGAAGGGCACCCGACGGCCGTCGCCGCCTCTCGCTTCTCGGGTAGAATTTTCACGCCTCGGGTGGGGTGTCCTCTTTTTCGGGATATACGTTTTCTGACGCCGCGCCGTTTGGGATCTCCGGGATCGGATGCTCGGAAATGAGACCTTTGCAGGCCACTCTATGCGGGCACTCCCCTGTTCACTCATATAATTATACACACATAGACATCATGCGAACCCTTGTTTTTGCGACACACAACCTGCACAAATTGCGTGAGGTGCGCGACATGTTGCCACACGACTCCATCCGGCTCGTCGGCCTGACCGACCTCGGTCAGATGGAGCCGCTGCCGGAGACATCGGCCACCATCGAAGGTAACGCCCTCCAAAAGGCGCGCTACGTGAAGGAGCACTACGGTTACGACTGCTTTGCCGACGACACAGGCCTCGAAGTCGAGGCGCTCCACGGCGCTCCGGGCGTCTATTCGGCGCGCTACGCCGGTGAGGCGTGCGACAGCGCAGCCAATGTCCGCAAGCTACTCGAAGCACTCCGCGATACGGACCATCGGAAGGCCCATTTCCGGACGGTGATCGCCCTCATCACGGACGGCGAGGAGCGCCTCTTTGAGGGCGAGGTCACGGGCCGGATCACGACCGAGGCCCACGGCGCGGGCGGCTTCGGTTACGATCCCATCTTCCGCCCCGACGGCTTCGACCGCACCTTCGCCGAACTCTCCCCCGACGAGAAAAACGCCATCAGCCATCGTGGCCGAGCGGTGCGTCGGCTGGTGCAACACCTCACGAACCGATAACTCCGCCCCTTTCCCCTATCGTCATCTATTAACCCCCTATCCTCAATGAAGAAGATTCAATTGCTGATTTACGGCCTGCTACTCTCGCTCCTGACTGTGCACGCGGCCGACAAGAACACACGTTGGCACACCTATCTCGCGATGTATAACACCGTCGCCGTAGCTGAAGCCGAAAATAATGTCTACGCCGTGGCCGACGGAACGCTTTACAGCTATGGCAAGTCGGACGACAACATCCGTGTCTACTCCCGACAGACGGGCCTGAGCGATTCCGACGTCCGACTCATCCGCTACAGCGCCTCCACACGCACGCTCGTCATCGCTTATGCCAGCGGAAACATCGACCTCATGACCTCCGACGGCATCTACAACCTTCCCTTCCTCAAAAACACCACGAACATCCAGGATAAGACGCTCAACGCGATCGACCTCAGCGGCGACCGCGCCTATCTCTCGGCCAACTTCGGCATCCTGGTGATCGATCTCAAGAAGCGGGAGGTCGCTGAGACGTATCGCTTAGACCGACGCACCACGGCCACCGCCCTACTGGCCGGATCGATCTACGCGGCGACGGACAGCGGACTGCTCTCCGCCCCCACGACAGCCAACCTGATGGACGTCGGCAACTGGAAACGTGTCTCTCTGAACAGCCTCGACTTTGACGATCAGAAGATCGTCGGCCTCGGTGTCTTCCGCGATCAACTCTGCTTCGTCGCCTCGGGCGGTGGACTGTTCTATCGCGACACGGACGGCTCGATCAAAACGCTTCGCAAGCAGACGAACCTGCGCGGGCTCACAGTGGTCGGCAATCGGTTGGTGGCTTACGCGTCGGAAACGATGTACATCTTCGCCTCGCTTGAGGGCACGGGCGAGACGGTGGCGCCGGGTACCGTCAATGGTGTTACGGCGCTCACTGAGGATGGTCGCTTTTGGGTGGCCTCGGGACGCAACGGGCTGGTGGGCCTGCGCCGACGGGCCGAGGGACAATACGAAAAAGCCATCTCGGGACTCAAGATCGAGGGGCCGAAGCGCAATGAAGACGACTTTATGATCGTCGACCGCGGACGGCTCTGGGTGGTCGGTGGATCGTACACGAACACCGCACGCGGCAATCGCAGAGGCACGCTGATGAGCTGCGTGGACAAGAAATGGACGAACTTCGACGAGGAGACCGTGACGCGCGCCGCTGGATTCGGGGTGCAGGACTATGTGGGTGTGGCTGTCGACCCGGACGACCCGACGCACTGCTTCGTATCCACCTTCGGCGAGGGCGTGATCGAGGTCAAAGACAACACCTTCGTCCGCCTCTATAACCACACCAACACGCCACTGCGATCGGCCCTGCCTAATGCGAAGGACGCCCAGCGTTATGTGCGTGCCATCGGCATCGGGTTCGACAAAAACAAGAACCTCTGGATGACCAACTGCAGCGCGCAGAATGGCATCGTGGTGCACACGCCCGACGGCACGTGGAAGTCGCTCTACTTCGAAGGCGTGGCCAACAAGACCTTCGTCGGCCGCATCCTCTTCACCTCCCGCGGACAGAAATGGGTGAACGTGCCCCGTGATGGCGGCCTGCTTGTCTTCGACGACAACGGCACACCGACGGACGGCTCGGACGACAAGTCGCACTTCTTTTCCTCCTTCTCCAATGCCAGCGGCACGTCGCTCGACGTGAGCGAATACTACTGCCTCGCGGAGGATCGCAAGGGCGACATCTGGGTCGGCACGAACCACGGCCCGATAGTCTGCTCCTCGGCCATCAATGCCCTCCGCGATCCGGCCCGCTGCTACTGGAACGGCATCATCCGCAACGATGAGGACGGCCGCCCCCGCTACTTCCTCGACAGCGAACAGATCAACGCCATTGCCGTCGACGGGGGCAACCGCAAATGGATCGGCACGGCTGGCTCGGGCGTCTACCTCGTCAATGCCGACGGCACCGAAACGCTTGAGCACTTCACGACCACCAACTCTCCGCTCCTCTCGGACAACATCCGCTGCCTGGCCATCGACAACGCCTCGGGCGAAGTCTTCATCGGCACCGACAAGGGCCTCGTCTCCTACCGCGGCGATGCCACCGAAGCGCCCAAGACTTACTCCGATGTCTACGCCTACCCCAACCCCGTGCGCCCGGACTATGACGGCAGCGTGACCATCACCGGCCTCATCGCCGACTCAAACGTGAAGATCACCGACCTCAACGGCAACCTCATCCGTCAGGGTCGCTCCGCCGGCGGACAGTTCACGTGGGACTGTCGCGGCGCCAACGGCCAACCCGTCTCCTCGGGCGTCTATCTCGTCCTCGCCTCCACGCCTGATGGCAGCGAAGGGGTAGTGACGAAGATCGCCGTCGTGCGCTGAGGCAGAAAGGGCTTTTGGAAATGCTTGCGGGAATCCCGCAAGCATTTCCAAAAACGATTTTGAGCGCTTTCGAGGGCTTCCACAGCCTTCATTTGGCGGGATTGGAGATTTGCCCTTCCATCCGCGCCATACCATAAAAAAAGGTGCGCCCCCATTGCGGGAGGCACACCTTCTTTACTGCATGTGCGGAGTGGACCGCGGGATTACTTGCGGATACTCAGCTCCTTGATGATCGCGCGATAACGCTCGATGTCAACCTTGATCAGGTAGTCCAGCAAGCGACGACGCTTACCGACCAGCATTTTCAGCGCCCGAGAGGTGTTGAAGTCCTTGTGGTTGACCTTCATGTGCTCCGTCAGGTGGCTGATGCGATACGTGAACAGCGCAATCTGGCTCTCGGCCGATCCGGTGTCCGCTTTTGATTTTCCGTACTTCTCGAAAATCTCTTCTTTCTTGGTGGAATCCAAATACATGTCTTTTACTTATGAATAAATTGATACCATATTATTTAAGCGCGGCAAAGGTAGACCTTCGATCCAGACGTGCAAGTAAGACAAGGTAAGTGCGGACAAATGAGTAAGAGGCATTTCGGTTTACTTTTGCCCCCCGATTTTTCAACGAGAAGAGATAAGTACGATGCAGAAAATTAGGAACATTGCAATCATAGCACACGTCGATCACGGCAAAACGACCCTGGTAGACAAGATGCTTTTGGCCGGAAAACTTTTCCGCGAGGGACAAGCCGAGCCGGATCAATTTTTGGACAACAACGACCTGGAACGCGAGCGAGGCATTACGATCCTCGCCAAAAACGTCTCCATCAATTACAAGGATTACAAGATCAACATCATCGACACCCCGGGCCACGCTGACTTCGGCGGCGAGGTGGAGCGTGTGCTCAACATGGCCGACGGATGCCTGCTGCTGGTCGACGCCTTCGAGGGGCCAATGCCGCAGACGCGCTTCGTCCTCCAAAAAGCCATCGGGCTGGGGCTGAAACCGATCGTGGTCATCAACAAGGTCGACAAGCCGAACTGTCGGCCGTCGGAGGTGCAAGAGATGGTCTTCGACCTCATGTTCAGCCTCGACGCCACGGAAGATCAGCTCGACTTCCCCACCATCTTCGGCTCGGCCAAGCAAGGCTGGATGTCCGACGACTGGCAGAAGCCGACGGACAACATCTACCCACTCCTCGACGCCATTATCCAGTACATCCCCGAGCCGGAGACCCTCGAGGGGGCGTCGCAAATGCTGATCACGTCGCTCGACTATTCCAAATACGTAGGGCGTATCGCCGTCGGGCGTGTCCACCGGGGCGAGCTGCGTGAGGGGCAGGACATCGTCCTCTGCAAACGCGACGGCAGCGCGGTGCGGTCGAAGATCAAGGAGATCGACGTCTTCGAGGGCTTGGGGCGCAAGAAGGTGGACGCTGTGGCATCGGGCGACATCTGTGCCGTGATCGGTATCGAGGGCTTCGAGATCGGCGAAACGATAGCCGACGCTGCGACGCCCGAGGCGCTGCCCACCATCGCCATTGATGAGCCGACGATGTCGATGCTTTTCACCATCAATAACTCGCCCTTCTTCGGCAAGGACGGCAAATTCGTCACCTCTCGCCATGTCCATGAGCGATTGCTGCGTGAACTGGATAAAAACCTGGCGCTGCGGGTGGAGGCAACGGATTCGGCCGACTCGTGGAACGTGTTCGGGCGTGGGGTGTTGCATCTTTCCGTGTTGATCGAGACCATGCGCCGCGAGGGATACGAATTGCAGGTGGGTCAACCCCAGGTGATCATCAAGGAGATCGACGGCGTAAAACACGAACCGGTGGAGCAGCTGACGGTGAACCTGCCCGAGGAGAGCGCCAGCAAGATCATCGACGTCGTGACCCGCCGCAAAGGCGAAATGACCTCCATGGAGAGCAAGAACGGACGCGTCTTCCTCGTCTTCAACATCCCCTCACGCGGCATCATCGGCCTCAACAACCTCGTGCTGACGCTTTCGGCCGGAGAGGCTATCATGGCCCACCGCTTCCTCGAGTTTCAGCCGTGGAAGGGCGACATCGAGCGCCGCCAGAACGGCTCCATCATCGCCATGGAGACCGGCAACGCCTTCGCTTACGCACTGAACAACCTGCAGTCTCGCGGCCGCTTCTTCATTGCCCCGGGCGAAGACGTCTACGCCGGGCAAGTCGTCGGCGAACACAGCAAGGAGGGCGACCTGGTCGTCAACGTCACCAAATCCAAGAAGCTGACCAACATGCGGGCCTCCGGATCGGACGACAAAGTGTCGCTGGCGCCGCCGTTAGTCTTCAGCCTCGAGGACGCGCTGGAGTATATCAAGGCGGACGAGTACGTCGAGGTGACGCCTCACCATATGCGTATGCGCAAGATCATCCTCGACGAAATCGAGCGCAAGCGGCAGAACAGAATATAGGTAGTTAAAAGGGTAGTCAGAGGGTAGTTAGAGGGAGTAAAAGGTAGTCATTCGATTACTCTTCTGCGTTCAGCCTGCTTCTAACTACCCGCTAACTACTTCTAACTACCCCCGAACTACTTATTAGAACAAATGGAAATCGCCGCACTTGTCTCCGGGGGCGTGGATAGCTCCGTCGTGGTACATCTGCTGAAGGAAGCCGGATACACGCCCACCATCTTTTACATCCGCATCGGCATGGAGCGGAGCGATGGCACCATCGATTGCCCCGCCGAGGAGGACATCGAGATCACGACCTACATCGCCCGCAAATACGGCTGCCGGATGGAGGTGGTCCCTCTCCACGAAGAGTATTGGGACCGCGTGGTGGGATACACCATCGATGCCGTCCGCCGCGGCCTGACGCCCAACCCGGACATGATGTGCAACCGCTACATCAAGTTTGGCTGCTTCGAGGAGCAGTGGGGCCACCAGTTCGACCGCATTGCCACGGGCCACTACGCCACCACCACCGAGATCGACGGCCAGACGTGGCTCTCGACGGCCGCCGATCCGGTGAAGGATCAGACCGACTTCCTCGGGCAGATCACCGGCCTACAAGTCGCCAAGCTCCTCTTCCCCATCGGCCACCTGATGAAACATGAAGTCCGCAGCCTGGCTGAGGCGGCGGGCCTGCCCAGCGCGCGCCGTAAGGACAGTCAGGGCATCTGCTTCCTCGGAAAGATTCGCTACAACGACTTCATCGAGCGCTACCTCGGTCGCCGCGACGGCGATATCGTGGAGTGGGAGACGGGCCGAACCGTCGGCCGTCATCACGGCTTCTGGTTTCACACCATCGGCCAGCGCAAAGGCCTCGGCATGAGTGGCGGCCCCTGGTTCGTCGTCGGCAAAGACGCCGCTGCGAACATCGTCTACGTCTCCAACGGCTACGACCCCGAAACGCAGTATGGGCGGACGATCCGCACCGCCGGATTCCACTTCATCACCGCCGACCCCTGGGGGGCGTTCGACGATGAGCGTGAAATCACGTTCAAAATTCGCCACACGCCCGACTTTACGCGGGGCCGCATCCGCCGCGTGGAGGGCGGCTACGAGATCGACAGCGACGACAAGATCCAGGGCATCGCCCCGGGCCAGTTTGCCGTCGTCTACGACCGCGACCACCGCCTCTGCATCGGCAGCGGACCCATCGTCGAGGGCCGCACCGAGCCGACGGCCGCCGTCACGCACTGAAATATCTACCATTTCTTTTGAACCCTCATCGTTGCGCCGCGCAACAGCCACTCCGCCCATGGATCGGAGGCTGCTGCGCGGCGCGATTGTTATCGCCCATTCGTCATCAGAATAAATTCTTCTGTTGGCAGGGAAAATTCGTTCTGCATCCCCACCATCTATACTTGAAAATCCGATCGTTCACCCCTTACAGTCCATATCGAAGCACGTATTCAATACGCCTCAATGCCGCTATTCTCCAAATGATTGATCGAATGCGATCCCTCAGACTGATTCATAACCTTCGTACTATGCGACAGCTTCCCCTCCCATAGAAACATCGCTATCGAATCACGCAGAAAGCTGCCCGCTTATAAATACATGGCTATCGCGCGCAGCGATATGAATCCTTCATGCAGGATACTTAACGTCGCACGCAGCAATAATAAATCCTCATGCGGAGCATTTAATATCGCGCGCGTAACTAATAAGTCCTCATGCAGTATCTTTAATATTGAGTAGATCGATAATAAATATCATCGCATGAGGATTTATATCGCATAGAGAAATAATAAGTATTTGCGTAGGATCCTCCATATTGCGTACGTCAATAATAATCCATCGAATAGTTCGCTTAATATTGACAGCATCAATGGGGTGTGATCGCAGAATCACATAGCTATTGATGCGCTCAATGACTATGTAATTTACAGAAGCATTCTTATTGCACTATGCAATAGCTATGTAACCCGTGTACTGGCCATCAGCGCTTTACGCAATACTCATCCAACCCACAAAGGGGTTCTCAGCGCTTTACGCAACGGCTATGCCTCTGCCCAAATGATTTTCACCGACAAATTAAATGACTATACTTCTAATTAGCGCTTCATTTTTTATTTATGGAATGGATATGCCTCTCTGAAAAGTGCTCTTATTTCTTTATGGAACGGCTATATCTCTCCCCAAATCCTCCTTATTTCTTTGTGAATCAGCTATGCATTGAGCCGATGAATAACTATCATATCAGACAAAAAGGAAGATCAGCAATGGAGGATGATCCATAATAAAAAGAATGGCGATCCGACTCCAGAAAGGAGGATGATTTTTGAGGTAAACATTTATCGGAACACAAAAAGGGCTGCCCGAAACCGTGTCTCGGACAGCCCTTTGTTGATGTGCACGCCTATCGGCGGAGATTTAGCGGAAGGCTTGCAGTCGGTCGGTCAAAATTCGGACGCCTTCGGAGGCGCCGCAGCGAATGAACTCAACGTCGTTTCGGTAAACGGCCACCTCCTTGGGGTCGATCAGGAAGATGGGCTGGCCGCGGCGAACGTAGCTGAGCAGACCTGCGGCGGGGTAGACGTTGAGCGAGGTGCCGATGACGGCGAAGAGGTCGCAGTCCGAGACGATGCGAATCGCCTCCTCGATCATCGGGACGGGCTCGCCGAACCAGACGATGAACGGGCGTAGGCGGCCGCCATCGGGGGCGGTGTCGCCCAGGCGCATGTCGGGATGCTCGGGATCGATGTCGATCGGGCGATTCGGGTTGCGTTCGGAGCAGGCTTTCATCAGTTCGCCGTGGAGGTGGATGACGTGCGAACTGCCGGCGCGTTCGTGAAGGTTATCCACGTTTTGCGTGACAATGCGAACGTCAAAGTCGCGCTCCAGCGCCGCCAGTCCGCGGTGGCCGTCGTTGGGCTCGGCGCGGAGGAGTTCGCGTCGGCGGGCGTTGTAGAAGTCGAGGACGAGCTGCGGATTGCGGGCGAAGCCCTCGGGCGTGGCGACATCTTCGACGCGATAATTCTCCCACAGCCCGTTGGAGTCGCGGAAGGTGGAGATGCCGCTCTCGGCGCTCATGCCGGCGCCGGTGAGGATGACTAACTTTTTCATGCGATGGGTGGAATTTGAAATGTTCGTGATTCGATACAATGAGGGGTAGCAAAAAGCGGCGGCGAGCGGGTAGGCGTGGCGACGCCCGTCCCTCTTTTCACAGCTTTATGCTACCCCCCGGTGTGCTTATTTCTTCTCTTCAGGTCGGCTGAGGGTCTTGCGATACAACTCTCGGTCGGCGAGCACGTCGAGGGCCTTCTGGAGCGTCTTATCGTCCTTGAGGTTCTCGATCATGGCGCCCTCCTGATAGTAGTAGCGCTTGACGATTTCAGCGGCGATGAGCTTTTTGATGTCGTCTTTATAACGCTCCAAGTCGCGGTCTAAGTTCGGCTTCAGACGCGCCTCAAGAGCAACGAAAGTAGCGGAGTCCTCGGCCAGATAGCCCTCATATTCGGCTACTTCCCGAAGGTTCTTGAGTGCCTTCTCGCTCTGGCGGTCGTAAGTGAAATTGGCCTCCTTGAGGCGCTTCTTGAAGGACTCATAATCGGCGTCGGGGAAGACGAAATCTTTGGCCGGCGCAATGGTGGGGTGGGCCCGCACCCAGTCGGTGACGAAGTCGAAGAATGCAAAATCGTTGACGAGGTAGAAGAGCATCGTGGGCGTCTTTTTTTCCTCCATCTCGAAGTCTGGGCGGATGCCGCCGCCGTCGCGTACGGGCCGCCCGCTGGCGGTGTAGAAGACGGACGTGAGGCTGTCGGGCACGGCCGAGACGGAGCCATCGGCGTTGCGGTGCGAATAGTCGAGCTGCTGAATGCAGCGGCCGCTGGGGATGTAGTATTTACTGGTCGTGATCTTGATCTGGCCCTCGTAGGGCAAGTCGCGGGGAGTCTGCACGAGCCCCTTGCCGAAGGATCGGTTGCCGATCAGCACGGCGCGGTCCATGTCCTGCAGGGCGCCGCTGACGATCTCGGCCGCCGAGGCGGAGTTGCCGTTGATGAGCACCGCGAGGGGGATGACGGAGTCGACCGGATCGAGCGTCGTGCGGTAGGTGCGATCCCAGAGCTTCATCTTGCCGCGGGTGGAGAGCACTTCGCGACCCTTCGGGACGAACAGGTTGACGATCTGCACGGCGCTCGAGAGGAGTCCGCCGCCGTTGTCGCGGAGGTCGAGGATGAGACTCTTGATGTGGTGGTTCTGCTTCAGATCTTCCAAGGCTTCGCGCACCTCATCGGCGCTGCGCTCCTTGAATCCCTCGAGATAGATGTAGCCCGTGCCGTCGCCATAGACGCCGTAGTGCACGACTTGCTTCAGGGATACCTGCTTACGGGTGACTTCCACCTTGCGGGGCTTCTTCTCGCCCGGGCGCTCGATCTTGAGCACGACTTTGGAGTTGGGCGTGCCCTTGAGCAGCTCGCTGACGCGCTCGGTGGTGGCCTGCCGCACGTCCGCTGTGTCGATCATCAAGATGCGGTCGCCGGCCTTCAGCCCGGCCAGGGCGGCGGGCATGCCTTCGAAAGGCTCCGAGATGATCACTCCGCCATCGCGGGCACGGATATAGGCGCCCACGCCGCCATACTCGCCGGTGACGAGCATTTTTATGTTGTCCGTCTCCTGCTCCGGGTAATATTCGGTGTAGGGATCGAGGCCCTTGAGCATGGCGTCGATGCCGCGGCGTACCATCTTCTCGGTCTCCACCGAATCGACGTAGAACATTTCGACTTCCTTCACGATCGCGTTCAGGATGTCCAGTTGTTTGCTGACTTCGAAGCGGCGCTCCGTCTGCGGTTTCTGCGCCCAAAGTGGGCCACCGATGCTTAGCGCAATAGCCAGGCAGAAGACTTGCGCTTTCTTAACTTGTAACATGTATGTGATGTGTATGATTAGTAAGTCTACGATCAGCCGAGGATGCTGCTGACCTTCGACGTGATTTGCGCCCATCGTTCAGGCACGATCTGCGGCCCGACGGTCTCGACGACGTTCCCCGCCATCAGGGCACCGATTTCGGCCGATTGGCGGAGGGTGGCCCCGCGTGAGTAGCCGTAAAGGAAGCCCGCAGCGAAGTTGTCTCCCGCTCCCGTCGTGTCAACGGGGTTGTTGCTCACGGCCGGCACATGGACCGTCTCGCCAGCGTGACCGGCCAGCGCCCCGTCCTTCCCGACGGTAACGACGGCGTACTTCACTTCTTTCATGATCTCACGAAGCGCTTCCTCGGCCGACTTGCCGGTGTAGGCCTCCGCCTCGGTCTCGTTGGAGAAGAGGATGTCGACGTATTCCGGGATGGCTCGGTGGAGCATATCGCTGAAGCCATTGACGATGTTGAAGTTCGAGAGGTCAAGCGCCACCTTCTTCCCGAGGGCCTTCGCACGACGTAGGATGGGGAGGAATAGGCGATCCGTCGAGGCGTTGGAGATCAGGTAACCCTCGACATAGATACAATCGTAGGTGCGGAGAGTCTCGTCCATGATCTCGTCAGAGGTGAGCGTGGCGGCGGGGCCGAGGAAGGTGGCCATCGTGCGTTCACTGTCCGGCGACATCAGCACGGTGCAGCAGCCCGATATGCCTTCCGAGCGCACGATATGCGGCGTCACGCCAGCATCGCGGATGGCCTGCTCATAGAAGGCGCCATTGGCGTCCGTCCCAACCTTGCCCACGTAGCCGACTGAGGCGCCGAGCAATGCCAGCGCGCGCATCGTGTTGCAGACTGATCCGCCCGGGGCGTCCGAGCGCTCAAGGCCCGATTGTTCTTGTTGGATGGCGCGCATCGTAGATTCGTCTACCAGCTCCATGACGCCTTTCTTCATTCCCATTGCTTGCAGCGTAGCGTCGCTCTCGAGACGCAACAGCACATCGAGCAACGCGTTTCCGATTCCGATAATTCTCATGTCTCGCTTATTTTTTTCGCAAAAGTATTGCATGTCTCCAATCTGCCCCTATCTTTGCGGCGTCTTTTTGAGGAACAGACACCTTCTTCCTTAGCTCAGTTGGTTAGAGCATCTGACTGTTAATCAGAGGGTCCTTGGTTCAAGTCCAAGAGGAAGAGCGAGAGGCGATCGATTATTCGGTCGCCTCTTTCGTTATCCCCCGAAGTAACCCAATCACCCACATCAACAGCCTTGTCTCTGACTCTATCGAAGCCGATTTTAGGCGGAACGTGAGCGAAAAGAGCTGATGCGTGAGCTTTATCTCACTGGTGCACGAGCCTGTCGTTGCTGGCGAATGAGCATCAGTAAGCTGGCGGATGAGCTTCGTCCTGCTGGTGCGCGAGCTTGTCGTTGCTGGTGAACGAGCATTAGTAAGCTGGCGCGTGAGCTTCGTCCTGCTGGTGCGCGAGCTTGTCGTTGCTGGCGAATGAGCATCAGTAAGCTGGCGCATGAGCTTCGTCTTGCTGGCGCGTGAGCTTCGTCTTGCTGGCGCGTGAGCTTCGTCTTGCTGGTGAACGAGCATTAGTAAGCTGGCGCGTGAGCTTCATCCTGCTGGTGCACGAGCTTGTCGTTGCTGGCGGATGAGCTGGCCGTGGCTGGGGCGCCAGCTTGCTACTCTCCCCTTGCGTACTACTTTTGCGGCCGGTATTTACTATTAATCATTAGACAGAAATGAAACGTATCTTATTTGTATTGACAGCCATCTTAATGATGACGGCAGGAGCTCTCTCGGCTCAAGAGAAGAGCGCGTCGATCACAGCTACAGGCAGTGCGACGTTTGACTTTGGTGACATCAAAGAATCGGCCGGCCCCGCCAGCCATGTCTTTACGGTGATGAACAACGGCGAGCTGCCGCTGGTCATCTCGCGTGTCGTAGCCTCTTGCGGCTGTACTACACCGGAATGGACCAAGGAACCGATCGCTCCGGGTAAGACGGGACAGATCAAAGTGACCTACAACCCCGCTGGACGCCCCGGTAAGTTCGTCAAGACCATCTCAGTCTACAGCAATGGTAAAGCCGACGGAGGCAACTATGTGCTGACCATCCGCGGTAATGTCATACAAAACTCCTGAGACAGGGATGATCGGTAAACCTCACCGCGCACTTAGTTTACTGGTGACAATTGGATGTCTCTTTCTGTGGCAGTACTCAGCTGCCCAGAAAGAGGCAAAATTGTTTATAGGCCAGACGGTTCACGACTTCGGACGCATCGACGAGAAGAAAGGCGCCGTCAAGCACGACTTCATTCTGCGCAACGACGGACAGGCGCCGCTGGAGCTGCAACGCGTCACCTGCGCCAACCGTAGCGTCATCACCCGCTGGTCCCGGACGCCCATCGCACCCGGACAGACGGCTCGCCTGGAGGTGACCTATAATCCCGCAGGCCATTCGGGCGACTTCAGCATCCTCATCGACGTGCTCAGCAGTGCCTC
>QWCT01000508.1_pt1 | contig 42584 bp, 69 predicted proteins | sample 1972681 | NCBI WGS metagenome assembly QWCT01 (sample SAMN09866701, study PRJNA288562) | Human oral metagenome isolate pre3_saliva, whole genome shotgun sequencing... | isolation source: mouth | host: Homo sapiens | place: USA: California | reverse complement strand
AACTTTTACCGTTCATAACAGGTATGAACGTTGTGTGAGGTTCATCAATGTATTTATCTACAACTGTCCCACTCGAAATCTGGTGACATGCTACGAGGACGGATGCGAGTAAAACAACGCATAGAATTTTTAAATATCTCACTCCTTGACCTCCAAAAGATCTGGGTTCTCATATACGTTGCCGATGATTTCACATTTCATGTAAGCTAAATAAAGAGGTTTCCATTCTGTGTTTCGATTTTGTAACTCATCTACAAATCTGTAAATAAAACTTGCATAAGATCCATGCCATCTTACAAGCGCTTTTCTGCCTCTGTAATCAAGGATATCCCCCTCAAAGATTTCCTGACCGTTCTTATCTTTGAGTCCTGTTGATTGCATGAGGATGACTTTATCCGCTCCACGTAAGAACGTGATACCGTAACCGATAGACTCAAATTCCCCATGGTTAAATTTAATCTGTTCCACTACATACATTTCATTGTTTAGCTTGTCCCACGCTCTAAATTTTGGTTTCATTCGGCAAATCCTCCTCTTTGACGAACGAGCCGTCAATCCAACGACCCTTGCGGTCTTTAATTTCTTGATAGGCTAGTTCAAAACATTCTTCGAAGCTATAACCAAGTGCTTTGCCGATTATCCTTAAATAGCGGACTGCATACATCAGATTATACCTGCACAATTTCTTGTCTGCTAAATCTTGCGATAACTGAAACTCGCTAATGTGAACATTCAAAGATTTAAAACACTCCATAACTTCTTCTTCTCTGAAGATTTCAGAATCCTTGAATATCCCTTGCACATCAGCTTTTATCAGCAAGCCCAGCCCAACAATTACGACTGCACAATCTCCGATACTATCCTTGGTCAGCTGCTCATTCTTCTTGAGATAGCCAGCGCATAACTCGCCGAACTCTTCACTTAATTTAAGCGACTGCTTGTCCAGTCGTCCACCGTTTTCTAAATCACGGTCTATAAACCATTGCTTGACTTTGTCTATTGTGTTCATAGTAACTCCTTTGCTATTACAGCAATGACATTAACCGTCACGCTATTTCCTGCTTGTTTGTATAATTGACTGTTGCTATTTACCTCTTGAGCTTTATCAAAAGCCCAGTCTGGGAATCCTTGCAATCTCCAACATTCACGAGGTGTTAGTTTTCTAATTCTAAAATCAGGCTCAACCACACCTTGACTTTCTCCGGTCAATAAAGTATTTGCTATCTGCTTACCAACTCTACCTCTACGAGTTTTTGAGTTTGGATGAGATAAATTTACACTATCTCCGATTTTTGCTTCAGCGTATCCTTGAGAGGTTGCTTCTTTAATTTTTATCTTCTTCTGTTCACTTTCAATAATGTACGATCCGTTTCCGACTGAGGTATATTTTGCTGTAAGGGTATTGGTTGTAATATTTTCTCTTGGTAACTCATCAACCTGTTTTGCGTTTCTTCCGAAAGGAAAAATGTTTCTGGTACGTTCTCCTCTAAGATGTCCGATAATGAACACACGCTCCCGATTTTGGGGGACTCCAAAATTCTTGCTATTAAGCACTTGCCATTCCACGTCATACCCCAATTCGTCCAAGGTTCGGATGATGGTTTCAAATGTAACCCCTCCGTCATGGTTGAGGAGTCCTCTGACGTTCTCAAGGAATAGATATTTAGGTCTGAGAATAGATGCGAACCTAGCAATTTCAAAGAACAAAGTTCCTCGTGTATCTTCAAAACCTCGTCTGTTTCCTGCAATTGAGAAAGCTTGGCACGGAAATCCTCCACAGATAATGTCCACACTTCCGATTCCTCGAATAGATTCATCTGATACTGATGTGATGTCATGTAATTCAATTTCTCCCTTCGTATTGTGTATCGCTTTATAGCTTTCTCTAGCAAATTTGTCTATTTCACAAAAACCTACGCATTCGTGTCCTGCTGATTCCATTCCCAAACGAAATCCGCCAATTCCTGCGAATAAATCCAAGAATTTCACAACAAAACCTCATCTCCAACTTTCACTTTATCATACACGTCCTTCGTAACCACGAACACTCCGTAGTCACGAATGGTAATCGTGTATAGCTTGCCATGTCGTCCTTTCTCGACGACTTTACCGAATATCTCAGCGCCTGCGTTATCGGCTTTGTAGATAACCATGGGGCGCTTTTCTTCTAAATTTCGAATCCTGTCCATCTGCCAAATATTTAATCCAGCAGATAGCAGAATCCAGATAGCTATGAATCGTTTCATTCTGTCACCTCTATTGATTTCAATTGTTAAGCATCTACCACTGGAAAATGAATGTCACCAATAACTAATGAACCTACGCTATAATAGTAACCATTATGTTCTGCGTAACATTCAGCCAGCGCTATCGGGTTTTGATTATGATATATAGTCACTTTGTTATGACTACCCACACCCCACTCATCAGATGTTTCTACTTGTTCTCCTATTTCAATATCTGTGATCACTGCATCAAGCGTTACATTTTGAAATTCTCCTCCAGCAACAGCACAGCAGTCACTTTCTGACATTTCAATAGTTACTTTGACTCCGTTTTCTAATTCTAAGTAATTAGCATCCCATTTTACTATTCGTTTATAGAGAAGCAAATCTTTTAGCTCTTCAAGAGTTCCATATCTTGCATTTTTATCCCTAGGCTCATAGTATTGTGGTAATTTTATAATTTCTGTCATTCTTCCACCTCCTCAATCTCAATCCCTGGGCAATCGAACACCCAGCCGTTAAATATCATATCCATAATACCTTCCTTTATTTCCTATACCAGTTTTTATCAACGTTGTCGCCCAAGAATAGCTTTTGCCAAAGAAAATACTAGCTTCCCTTCGTGTGTTAAAAAAATACTTTTTATCTTCCAAAACATCTACAATTACGCATGCCTTCTTTGTTTTGTCCGTCATACCTTTCATATGCTCATTGCTAGATATTTTAGCTAAACCTTTTTCAAACGCTCTTGCTGTATTTTCTTCACCTGTCACCCATTCCAAATTCTCTGCTCTATTATCGGCCTTGATACCATTTATATGGTCAACTTGTGGTAGATTGTTAGGATTAGGAATAAATGCTTTAGCAACTAATCTATGAACTCTAAACGTTCTTTGCCTTCTCTCTCCTTTTGCTCCAATTTGAAGATTTACTAACACATACCCAAATCTTTTTACAACCCTTGTTTTTATATTCTTTTTAGTTTTTTTATTCCTGATATTTCCTTTGTTTGAAATGTCATAATCTAGTGCTTCTAAAATCGTTTTCCATTCTTCATTCAACTTCTTCCACCTCTATTCCTTCACAAGAGAAGACCCATCCGAACCCAGCTTCTTCTAGTTCTTTTTTTGTAAAACGTTCTTTGTATGCTAAAGAAAAAAATATTTTCCCAGTTCCATCTTTAGCAATGTAGTGTTTTGTCGCTCTAATCTTCACCAAATACCGCTTCTCTTCCTCAATCTCGTATCCGTCAAGCCATGCACGAGCGAAGATTTCTTGGTTAGTATCAGTTTCAAAAAATTCTTTTAGTTTTAAATCATCTTTTTGGTTTGCGTAGTTGTAAAAATATAGATCCCCCATGTCTAAAGCATTGTACAGATCAACACCAGTGCGTTTACAATACTCAATCCAATCCGCCACAAACTGCGGTACTTTGACTTTCTCTGGTTCGTCTAGTTGTTCAAAGATTTTTTTAACATCTTCCCACCAAACTGCATAACCTTGATAATTGCCAATTATTGTTTTTCGTTCTTCGAATTTCTCAATCAATTCCTTAAGTTTCATCTTCCAACTCCTTTATTTTCTTCCTCAATTCTTTATTCTTTTTCTTTAACAAATCACGCTCCAGCGCTCTAATCCGTCTCTTGCGTGAATCACACGGCTTCGAATACTCGATTATCTTCCCTTCGTTTTGCTCGATTGTGCGTTGATAACCTTTTATCAATTCCTTTTTGTCAAATCCCATCCACTATCCTTTGCAATATCTCGTGATACTCGTAAATCTCCAGTTCAATTCTGTAATTCTTATTTCCAGACTTGCCACCGTGTATGAACTCGGTCGATACTATCACATTGTAATTATCATCTGTCCAAATCTTTGCGTCCGTCAAACCGTCAAACAAAGCCTTGCTTGTGGGCGACCAGTTCGGCGGATCGTACTTCCGATTTGTCGGAGGGTATATCCGAACCTTAACCTTGCAAGGCTTGTCCTCGCTGTAAGGCAGCCCAAAGTAATCTCTCAGTACATTGTTGCCCTCGTATTCGGCTAACTGCCGTAAGAACTTAGTGATTTTAGCCTTTTAATGAAAGTGCGGTCTATCATTTGCGTTGATCATCTGTTTCCTGTTCAACTCAAATTTCAAAATCAATCGTTCTTTCATGTCTTTGTGAACACCTCATTCAGTTCCATAATCTCCTCATTGTTGTTATACGGATCATACGCTAACCGCCCGAAACCTGCTTTATTCGTGCTTGTTGGTGTGTTACCTGTCCATTTCAAATGCAGAAACTTACTGCACGCTCTACAACGAATTGATGAAGGTTTAATCTTAACCATTCTGTGATAACATTCCCCACAAAACGGACACTGCACGTCTACTTTTACTAATTCAGTCATATTTTTCCAATCTATCAAACATTAAAATGGTAAATCATCATCTGAAATGTCCATCGGATTTGAATTTCTCGCAAAATTCGGTGCTTGCTGGTCGTGGTTATCAACTACTGGTTGACTACCATCTTTCTTAAATTCCATAAGCTGGAAATTCTCAGCAACCACTTCTGTCACATAGACACGTTGTCCTTGTTGGTTATCATAAGTCCGAGTCTGAATTCGCCCAGTGATTCCAATCAAAGCGCCTTTCTTAGCCCAATTAGCAAGATTTTCAGCTTGTTTACGCCACATAACGCAATTGATAAAATCAGCTTCACGCTCTCCATTCTCACTTTTAAAGGTGCGATTTACTGCAAGAGTAAATGTAGCGACTGCCACATTTGACGGGGTATATCTCAATTCTGCATCTCTAGTCAATCGACCAACTAATACGACGTTATTCAACATTTTCTATTTTCCTTTCAATTTATCCAAAAGCATATCCGCATCTTCAATCTGCGACTGCTTAATCATCTTATAATCAACCACTCCAAGATGGTTCAAGAACCATTTAACGATTGAGTCATCCTCTTTGCCTTTTTCAGTAGAAATAGCAGCAATTTCTTTCAAGTAGTAGTTTGCTTTTTCAACTGAGATAACTGGGTCATTAGTTTTTTTAGATTGTTGCTTTTTTGTTTGTGTAGCCTCATTCCCATCATCATCTTGGTCGCTTGTTATTCCAAAAATAGCAGATAATGCGTAGCGTTTAGCGTAAGTGATAGCTGACCCGATTGATTGAGGGTCGTTTTTGACTGGCTTCATTTTGATTGGATCATATTCAATCCATTCGCCTGAACTATGCATTACTAGTGTCCCAACCGTTACATTCCCAGCTTCGTCGCTTGACGGAAATTGAGTGAATGAGAGACCATTCTTACTTGCTGATTCTGTGATAGCTTCTACCACATTTTCAAGCGGTACATACTTGCTTTTAAAAAATGGATTGTTAGCATCTTTTAAGGGTTGTTTCATTTCTTGTTGAGTTTTCGCAAAAGCCTTGCTGAACTCTGTTAATGTTTCTGATTTTTTCATATCCTAGCTCCTATCTGATTCTAACCCCTTCTGTTTGAGTTTGAGAAACTCCTGGGATTTCATTTCCATCCTTCAGCGCCTTCTTAATAGCGTCTTTATCCAGTTCACGAACCATCTTGAAATATTCGTCTGGAATTGCTTTCTCATCATATTCAATTTTTAAAGGATTTTTCTGTACCCAGAAACTATATTCTTCTGTTTTTAACTTATGTTCCTCTAATCTGCTTAATACTCTAAAAGCTACTTCATTTCGTCGTTCAATTCGCTTTTCTGCTGATCTAATCTTGTCAGTCATCTTATCTTTCTGCGTCTTTGCAGCATCCTTCAAAGCTTTATCATTGCTATTAGCCCATGCCACATTATTCATCAACCTTTTGATGTCCACTTCCTCTACAACTGACTCAATAGTATCTCGTAGAGTCTCTTCGTCTAATTCCATACTTTCAAGCCAATCTAATGTTTTATCTAAATCGTAAACATTCATTATATTTTCTCCTATTTTGTAACATTTCGGTTCTACGCACTGCGCCAGTATTCATCTAAATCCACCGCCATAACCGCTGATAGATTTTTCTGCTCGGTTAAAATCTGCCGTCTGTACGGTGCAGTTCCTGCTTGGCGCTCTTCCTCATTTCGTGGAATATAATATCCGCTTGGTTGTGTCTTCTTGGCCACAATCGGATGTCCAAAGTTCACTCGTAAACTCTCAATAATCATTTCAAGCCTACGCTTAGATAGGTTAAACTTCCATTTGATAGTTAGCGAACTAACAGGCTGTTCAAAAGTCCCGTGATTCACTATGTAGTTCAACACATTCGCTTCTTGGTTATCCATTTCTCTACTTACTGTCATTCAGTCGTATGCCCTCCCTTTAAATTCATTGTTCAACTCACAACTACCACATTCTTTACACTCAAGAGGTGCGTAGCTATCTATATATTCAAATTCATGTCCGCAATCAATGCAGACGCATTCCCAGATATACATTTTTCAGCCTCAATGCAATACTTTCATAATCACTTTCTTAGGTTCTGGCAAAGCTAACGGCTCTGGCTTCAAACCTTCAGGGCGTTCGTTATCAAACGTAAATCCTTGAAACTCTCTACGGATGTTTTGACGGATTTCCTCACGTTCAATCTCACGACCGATTTCAACCGCTTCGTTAAACGCTTGTATAATTTTCGTATCACGTTCTTCCAACTTTCGTTGTTTCTCAAGTTCGTGCAGTTCCATTTGTCGTGCTAAAATCCCAGCACCAATGAATCCCAAAATCACTGCGCCAGTTCCTAAAAGCTGGTTGATTAATGGTGGTTCAAACATTTTTTCTATCTCCTTTATTTCGCTAACTGACTCTGAAATCGAAGTACATCGTTCAGGTCATATAAATATTTACCGCCTTTAGCATTTTGCTGATAGCGGAACTTCCCTGCGTCTCTGAAATCTTCGATTTTCTTGCGACCCCAGCCCGTCTTTTCCTGAACATCTTTGATGGAAGCCCAGTTTGTACCTCTTGCCACTCGTAGTTTAGCTTCTGTCATAGCTTTCACATTCAACTGGACAAGTTCTTCAAGCAGTTCATTTTTGAAATCTTCTCCAAACAATTCCAAAGCCATTGGCAATTTCCTCTCCTTCGTGTTATAATTTAGTTAGTAATTTTTGATTAGCGCCTGATTGCCGTCAGGTGCTTTTTTTATTTATTTTTTCTACCCTCTCTTTTATTTATTTAGAGAAGTAGGACTTGTTGTTAGTTAATATTTATTGTTAGTTAATACTTGTTGTTAGTTAATATTTATTAGTGCCCGATATCTGACATCTCACTTTCTGACATCTCACTTTCTGACATCTCACTTTTCGGAAAGTCAGAATTAGAATTTGTAGATAACTTTGCAATAGATAAATTCAATCTCTGTTTCATAATATCGAATTGGAAATCAGATATTTTTACATCTGAAAAGAATCTGAATATGTGACTCCCTCCATTTCCAGGAGGTTTTTTTCTGATTTTTCGCAAATATCCAGCCTCTTCAAAGATTTTGAAATACTTATCAATTGTCTTCCGGTTAACACCTTTTCGCTTGGCTATCTCCTCTGGATAGACTTGCCAGTTTGGGTGATTAGCCAGCACCACCATCATAATACCAACAGCTGTAAAATCCATCGCAGGATCATTGATGAAACTATTACTAACAGCTGTGTAGTCATTAGTTGGATTTCTGAAAGATGAACTGGCAATCCAAATCTTTAAAGTATGTCATACGCTCTCCTTTCTTTTGTTTAATTTGTTAAACATTTTCTTTAAAAAAAATCTTTCACTTGCTTATTAAAAACTACTGCTAATTTTTGAAGTGTTCGAATTTTTACTGTCGACGACTGGCCCGATTCAATCAAGTGTATTGTTGTTCGAGAAACATTCGACTTCTCTGCGAGTTCTTCTTGAGACATCTTCTCTTTCTCGCGCCATTTTCTTAAACGTTCTCCTTGCACGCACTCACCCCCTTGTACTTCTTTCCATAGCCCTAAGTTCTATCTCATGGACGACTTCTATAAATAGCTTTTCACACGCTATCTTTGCTTCTCTGTACGTTTCATGCGAGCCAATGAGTTGATCTGCAAGTTCTATGACTTTTTCTGTCATTCTATCGCCTCCTTTTTAATTTTGCTCTATGAGCAATAACTAGGAGAGGAATCGCACCTCTCTACGCTACCCTAGCTTGTTTAGCTTCTTCAACCTTTTCAAGCACTAAGATTGTAAGAGCCATTTCTTGAAAATCTTTATCATCAAATCCGATAACGTCGCCGTAAACTCTGATTGTTGTTAATAGTGTGTTATACAATTCGTACATATCATCTGATGATAGTTTTTCACGATCTAGGATTTCTCCTAGTTTAATCGAGCGTTCTCTGCGGTTCTTAACTTGTAAGATTTCTGTTATTTCCTTAAGCTTGATTATAGTTTAACACGTTAAACATAAAATGTCAAGTGTGTTAAACAAAAAAATTTACTTTTTTTATTTAAAGATGTATAATGGATTAAACAATATGTAGAAAGGAGTTTTTTATGAAGTTAGGAGAATTACTCAAATCATATAGAACAGAGCATAAATTATCAATGGATGCTTTTTGTGAATTATCTGATTTAACAAAAGGATATATTTCTATGCTTGAAAAAAACGAACATCCGAAATCGAAAAAGCCTATTGTCCCATCTTATGACACAATAGAAAAAATTGCTAAAGGTATGCAAATTTCTATAGAAGATTTAATTGATATGCTTGATGATGATCAAGAAATTCAAATCAACGCTACTCCGGCTATTCTTTCAAAATCCCCTATCCAATCCATCTACGATCAACTAGAACCGAATGGACAAAGAAAAGTTGTCACATATGCTGAAAAGTTACGGGACGAGCAAGAGAAACAAAGAAAAACGAAGATAAACGAAGTATCAGAAAACATCATCAGACTGGACGACTACAGACAAACTACTTACCGTCGTGTCACTGGGGTTGTATCTGCTGGTAGTGGCTCGATGCAGGACGACGATTTGGATATGGAGGTTTCATTCTATGAAGATGAAATACCAGATGACTACGACGCTATCGCTTATGTTGTCGGCAACTCTATGGAGCCAAAGATAAAAAATGGCGACTACCTCTTTATCAAGAATACCCCACAGGTTGACTATAACACCATCGGCATCTTCCAAGTAGACGGCGTTAACTATGTCAAGAAACTGCGTCAGGGGTATCTGGAAAGCTTGAATCCTGATTATGAGGATATACACCTAGATGAAAGCAACGATATCCGCATTATTGGAGAGGTCATAAGCATTTATAGAGAGAAATAAAAAGGCGAAAAATGAAAGAAATAATTTATTTAGACACCAAGCTTGTCAATTCATTGTTGGCTCAGCAAAACTCAGGTCTGATAACTAAGTTAGTGAACGAGGATGGAGAAAGCGACGCTAGAACTGAAGGAAGCGCAGAGCAAGTAACCTCATCCAGTGACGTTGGCCTCTCTGCTCTATTAAAAGCAGCAGGAAGCTATTCTAAAACCAATGTTGATAATTACAACTTTGTATTTTCTAAGTCAAATAAAAACCTTGTAGAAACTGCCCTTGATGATTATTCTTTAGATTTGCTTATCACTGGTCTTGAGGCGAAAAATCTTATAAAACATAGTGATTACCAAGATGGTGACTTAATTTCTGTATTTGGGGAGTTGACGGTGTTTAATTTTGAACAATTGGCCGAAACAAGTGATTTAGAAGAAATAAGTTTCCTGCTCCCTGGTTATGACGAATTCAAATCGCTGAAATCTGAATATGGAAAAATTAAAGGGAGAGACAAATATCTACCTAGAGCTAAAGAAATTCAAAAGGCACTATCGACAAACGGTTGGGATGTTTTTGAAATGATCAAACATATGTCGGTATACTTAAAAAAATTATTACCTGAAACAAACCTAATCAAAATCAGCAATACATTCAGTATACTTCCTCTTGAATTCCTTAGAGTTCAAAGTGTCCAACTGAGTTTTATGCAACATGGAAAGAGAAAAATAAAAATGCTAGGCATCTGCTCATCAACTTTTGACGAACAAGTACCTAGCGACTTCTCACATATGGAAGATAGTAACTTGATGTTAAAATACGCTCCAACAACTATTTTAAATATTATACTCGGTTCTTTTGGGATGATAGATAAGGATGACCACCTAGTAAGACCCATTGCTATTTATTTCGAGGACTAAATAGATGCCCATAGCGCTGATTAAAACACTCTCTTTTTAAAGCGAGTTCTTCCTCGCCTGTTTTAATATCTGTGCGGACTCTATCAGCAAATTCTTTGTGGCGCAATTCCATTTCTTTTTTAGATTGCTCCATCTTTTGACACTTTTGATTGATGTGAGTAAAAAAAGAAAACATATCATCGTCCCACCTTTCATCACTATTTTACAACTAACAATTGCAAAAAGCAACTGTTTCCAAATTGGAACTAGTTGCGAAAATGGAAATAAAGGAGAATACCAATGAAAAAACTACTAACAACATCCGCTATCTTGCTTAGCGCTACAGTCTTAGTGGCATGTTCTAACAACCAATCAGCTACCAAAGATAGCGCAGAACAACCAAAAACAGAGCAAACTAAAGCAAATGACAAACCTACTTCTAAAAAGGCTACTAGCTTAGACGATTTTAAAAAAGCACTAGAAAGCAATGGCTTCACTATCAAAGAAGAAATTTCAAAAGAAGCTAGTCTTATTCAAGCTGAATCAGGGAAAGGTTTCATCTTAGAAGATGATACTGCCGTAGAGGTTTACGAATACTACGATAAAAACCCAATGTTTAAAGAAGCTAAGAAAGAAAAAGAGTTAATCGGACACCCTGCTTATATCTACGGAAATTATGTTGTTTTAGTGCTCAATGCTACAGACTCAAAAGATAAGATTTTGGAAAGCTTCAAAGGGTTTGAGTAGATTGTTGACAGCATTTATAAATTGAACTATAATTAAGTTACTTAGAGGCAAGCCCTCATAATTTTAGACTTTGCACCTTAGCGTGCCAGGGGAAGTAACTTAACGGTTGCTTCCCTTTTTAAAACCAAAAAATCCCCACACTCGCCATCGCCAAACTTTGAGTGTGAGGATTAGGTAGTATAGTAAAAGGCATTAAAAAGCCCTCTTTACTATACCCATTTTATCAAGAAATGAGGTGAAAATCAATGGAAATTAGATCTTATAAAAAGAAAAACGGAGAAACTGCTTATATGTTTCGTGCGTATATCGGTAAAATTAACGGATATAGTCAATACGCTACCCGCCGAGGTTTTGCTACAAAAGCTAAGGCAAGAGCAGCACTACTTCAACTTCAGGATGATATTGAGAGTGGCGAGCAAACTAAGAAAGAAATAACGGTTGAGGAAATTTCTAAAAAATGGCTTAAAGATTATTCTGAGACAGTCCAAGAGAGCACTTATATCAAGACCTCTAGGAATTTTAAGAATCACATTTATCCAGCTTTCGGCAAACGAAAGATAGCAACAATCACACCTCTTCAAATGCAAGAACAAGCCAATGAATGGTCTAGAAAGTTAGTCTACGGTCGTAAATTAAAGGGTTTGATGAATAATGTTTTCAAATATGCAATCAGACATGGATACATAGAAAGCAATCCAGTTGATAGCGTGATTACCTCAACAAGAAAGAAATCTGATATCAAAAGCGACTTTTACAACAAAAACGAACTTCAAAAGTTTTTGAAACTTGTTGCTAAAACAAAGGATCTAGAGAAGATAACTCTATTTCGCCTTCTAGCCTTCACAGGGGCTCGGAAAGGTGAGATTTTAGCCCTTGAATGGAGTGACTGGAATGATAATACTCTGGACATAAACAAGGCCATTACAAGAGGTTTTGCAGGCGAAGAGATAGGCAACACCAAAACGGTAAGCAGTAATCGACTAATCAGTCTGGACAAGAAAACAAAAAGTATTTTGAAAAAATGGAAAAAGCAAAATCCAAACACCAAATACATTTTTGAAAATGAATTTAAAAAGCCAATTCCAAGCACTCTTCCCAGAAAGTGGCTTATCAAAATTGTGGAAGGTAGCGACCTGCGCCCGATTAAAATCCACGGCTTCAGACATACACATGCCAGTCTATGTTTCGATGCTGGTATGACCTTGAAGCAAGTCCAACATCGGTTAGGACATTCAGACTTGAAAACGACAATGAACGTTTATACTCACATAACCAAGCAAGCAAAAGATGACATCGGAGAACGCTTTGCGAGTTATATTGATTTTTAAGGAGGTTCACCCTCCTTTTTGTGACTCCTTTTGTGACTCCCTTTTTTGCAAAAGAATACCAAGGAATACCAAAGACAAAAATAAAAAACGTTGATTTAACAACGTTTTACCAAGGAATGCGAAAGAATGCAAAGGAATAATGGAGCCGGTGGGAGTCTTAAAAAACCTATTAAATCAACTTATAGCGGTTTTTGTGACTCCTTTTGTGACTCTCTTTTTCAAAATTGGCTAAAATCATGGCTCAATCCTATATTGAAATCTACTTGCATTATACCACAAATTCCTATTTAGATTTCAAAAAATCTTCATCAAAAATATTATTTTTAACAAAACACCGTTTTTGACAATAATCGAAAAATTAAAGGGAGCTATTATTAACAAAATGGCGTTTTTGACAATAATGCGCCACGATTCCCCTTTCTATTCTTCAAGAAAACGCTTTTTTGAACAATAGGATTTAGATTTTGGTTTCTAATCGTTCAAAATGAGTGCTTTTGAACAATAAAAAAAACGCAAGTATCAACTTGCGAAAACATCATCTATTCTAAATAGTCTTTTTCTGTAATCACTTTTAATCTAGTAGAATAATTCTGGAATGTTGAAAATTTAAAACGTTTAGGATCTTCAAGTTTATTTCTATCATTTATTTCCAAAGCGTGATTATAGTCTATAATAGCTTTTACCAACTTATTAATAATAGCTCTATCATTGTCCATTACTTTATAATAATCTTCGATTTTCCGAAGGCGGAAAGTTGTATTCAATAAATAACTTTCATCTTCTAAAATCAATGTTTTACCAATATCTAATCCTTCAACATATCCTTCTTTTGCCGAATTTCTAAGCTTATACTTCAACTGGTACTTTTTAGGAATGTAACTTCTAAATGGAATCAAGAAAGTTAGCCCCTGTATTTTGACAACAGTTACCGCAAATCCCCTTCCTTTATTCATTACTTCCTTTGTCTTAAAGTCATAATCCATCGCTTGAATAAGGTCGTAATCCTTGCACATTTCTAAATCAATTTGACCTAATTTTAACTTCTTACTTTTCATTCCTATTCCTTAGATAAAAAGCTCACTAAAAAGTGAGCAACATTTCCAATGAGATACTTCTGTTGACGAGCGCGTCTCTCCGCCCCCTCATTGCCTCAAGAAAAGGCTGGGCGAATCGAAAGGAGGTAGATTTTTCCTGTTTTCAATTCTACTTATTTTTGCACATTTTTTGAATTTTGTCAAACAAAAAAACCGCAAGCCTGAGCCTGCGGTGAAAGACCTATTCTTTGTCTTTGTTTTTATTTTGATTATTCCCTGTAAACAAACCAATTAGCCCTAGTGCAGTAGTTCCAGTTAAAACACTACCTGCAACTTGTTTATCTGTCGCTATTAAGTAAATTCCACCGATAATAACAACGAGGGCGATTAAAAAGCCGAATAACTGTCCCAATTTATGAGAAGAGATATTCCCTGATAAGTATTTATCTTCCATCTCTCTACGATGTTGGCTTTCTGCAATACCATTATCAATAATCTTTTGTGCAGCATCAGGATATAGCTCTTGATACCCTTTGAGGATATCTGGATGTGGTAGATCACCTTGATAGATTTCCAACTTCTGCAGAACTACTTGACGCTGTTCATGTGGTAAGCGCTCGACTTCATCAACAATATTATTGACTTCAATCAAATCTTTATTCTCGGTATCCAAATTTCATTACCTCTTTCTGAATGCCCATCGTTGATTTCTTGTAATCACTTTTGACTTTCTTCCAGTCTGGGACTGTATCAGCTTTTACTTTTGAAATGCTCTGGTTAAAGCTAAAAACAGGCAATACAATTGCTGTCATACCAAGTAAAAAAGACTTAAAGTATTGAGGTTGTTTTGTATTTTTTAACATACCAAATTCCTCCTACTCGCTCCATAATATTTTTTTGAATTAACTTGATTATGACATCTTTCTTTAAAAAAGTCAATGTTTCTTGCTCTTTTTAACGAAAAAATCCCCACAAGAACGAGTCCTGTGGGGTAGAAATACATTTTAGAAAAGTTTTCCTTTCATTTTATTTTTTAAATTATTTAGTCGTAATCAAGCCTTCTGGCTCTACTGTGAACTCTGGCTTGTCTGCCAGCGTTCCGTCTGCTTTAATGTAGTACCAGCCTTTTTTATCGGCTGACTGGATAAAGGCATTTGATACCATGGCACCTTCTTTACCGTCTAGGTAGTACCAGGTCTGCTTATGCTTAATCCAACCAGTGACCATCTTACCTTCTTCATCGAAGTAATACCAAGCATTATTGATACGAGCCCAACCAATGGCCATAGAGCCTGAATCCGTGAACCAGTACCAAGCTTCGTTGTAGTTCAACCAGGTACTACGCTTCATGAAGCCTTTTTCATCAAAATAGTACCAAACATCATTGATTTTCTCCCACTTGTCAGTTGGGTATGAGCCGTCTTCACGAATCCACCACCAACCATATTGGTTCTGTTGCCATCCTGTTTCAACCTCTTCAGGCGGCACGATATACCCAACGATTTCATCTACAGAACGCTCGTTATAACGACAAGGGCCACCTACTTCCAAGTAATCCCAGTTGCCATCGATGTTCTGCTCAATCGTCTTAATGGTAGAACCGTCTGAGTCTTCATAGACAAGTCCTGTATGCCCATAGTTTACACCGTCACCAGCTACGTAGGATTTTACGAAGAACCAACCAGCCTTTGGATAGTCAGCGTCATACACGACTTTCAAGCCTTGTGAACGTGCTGACTCAAGCAAGTCATAAGCATTACCCCAAAGGGTCACACCGTACCAATGACGAAGGCCATAACAAGGCACGTCGGCACACTGGAAGCCATAAGCTCCATCGTTATCAACTCCATCCCCAGCATTAGCCTTGTCAATGAAGAATTGAATCATTTCCTGTTTTTTAGACATACCTACTCCTCACTTGGTTTCTTGTATTCTAGCGCTCGTGTGCTATCTGTGATTCCGCTTGTGGTTGGGTCATTGACCAAACCGATAGCAGTCAAGAATACGAACACCGCATTAACAAGCAAAATCAGCTTGTTGCCGATATCACCTAAATCCAGATGATATCCAAAGACTGCTGCACTTGCTTGCAAGACAAGCAAGAAGGCCGGAATTGCAGTCAGCCAAAAGAATTTATTTTGTAATCGTAGTTTCCAGTTAATCATGTGTTTTCCTTTCTATTATTCATACACGTCATAGATAGTGTTTGGGTCCTTGTTCGAAATCGCCTCGTATTGTGCTATTGTTCCAGCCCAATATTTCAATTCTTGGCCATTATTTTGGTTCAAGATGTTCTTGCCAGGTTCACCTTTCAAGCTGTTTCGCTGAGTTGGTGTCAGGGTATCGAACGACGGGCGTTTCTCTAGAGCAGAGACTCTTTGTTGTAAATCACTATCGTTGTAGGGTTTCGGAAAGGTTCTAGCGCCTATCCATGTCACAGTGATGTTTGTATTAGTGACACTAGTCACCTTCCAATACCCTTCATCTGTCCCAAATTTACTGCTGAAAAAATCTTGAATAATGTCTCCAACTTTGACTCCGTCTGGATTCATTAAGTTATCTGTCGTGATTGTGGCAGTAGTACCAATACCGCTTCCAGGTATATCGATTTTAGAAATACGATAGACTGGCGTATCTGGTGCAGGCAATTCGACAGTACCACCATTCGTCAGACTTAGACGGTTTCCGCTCAAACTCAACGTCTGATTATCGTTATCTCGTTTGTTCTCTAATAGACCCAAACGACGCTTGATATCCGTATCATTGTACAGTTCGGACTTTCTTGCATATCCAGACAAGTCCTGATGGCTTGTAAGGTAGTTCTTACTAGCTAGTTCACTTTTAGTAACGAACCCCGAGACGTCGATATTAGGCTTGTTCTCAAGCGCTGAAATCCTCTGCTTAACCCGAGTGTCGTCATAGACCGTATCCTTATCTTGCTTTCTTTCAAGCAGTGAAATACGATTTCTGAGTTCGCTATCGTTGTAGACGGTGTCCTTGTCCTGCTTAGCTTCAAGCGAGCTAAGCCGTTTCTTAACCTCGCTATCGTTGTACAATTCCGATTTCTTAGCGTACCCTTCAAGCGATTGATGTTCCGTTAGATAATTTCGACCTGCTAACTCGTTGCGTGTGACAGCGTCACGTTTTAGCACGTCAAAATCTGCTTTATCTAATTTCCTACCAACTTCTTCTTTGGTCGCTAAATGAGAAATGTTCTGATGTTCAGTCAGATAATGCTTTCCCTCAAGTTCTTCATGCGTGACAATCTGAGAATAGTCAATCTCAGTCGCTTCCTGCATTTCCTGCTTCGTCGCAAAACGTGATCTGATATCCTTGATATCCTTACCAATTTCTGTTGCTAGACTTTCAAGGTTATTCATGGCTTCACGCTTTCGCTTGATTGTAAGTCTCAACTAAATCAAGATTGGCAATCTGGTCTACACGTCCGCTGACTTCAGTTACTTTTCCCAAAAGTGCACCGTTTTCATCTTGTCCCATGTTCGTAATTTTTTCCGCAATCTCTTTCAATGTATCAAGATTCTCAGGTACTGACTCACCCAAGATTTCAGCTTTAACTTCTGTTTTAGCTTGAGTGACTGCCTGTGAGATTGCTTGCGTCATTGCTGAAGATTCTACTTTTGTGCTGACGCTTTGTTTTACTTCCTTGATATCTGCTCCGACTGCTTGTGCGAATGCTGTTAATTTTGTTGTGTCCATTGTTTTAAACCTTTCCTAAGTTGTAATAAAAAAGCAAGTCAGGGATTTCCTGACATGCTCCACCTTCACTTGCAGGTCTTTCTGCAAGCTGTTTTTTTACTTCTTTTTCGATGTCTAGCTCTTTCAAAGTATAGACATCTTCCGTAACCAATTCTTTATCTGAGTCTTCAATTTCAATATAAGTATCTCTGTCGCTTGGAAAGATATACCCTCCAATCGAGATTTCCACTCGGTATTTTCCACTTGGTAGAATACTATCTAAATTGAAATTGACAGAATGGCTAGTGACGGGAGCAGTTGTCTTCCACCTACGTAGTCCTTTTGTTAGAGTAATAACCGCATCTTGACCCTCAAATAAGGTCATAACACGGTAATTCTCGTCTAACAATTCAAATCCAAAAGTAGAAGACAAATCCCCTTGTTTAATAAGGTCGCCACCGTCAATTCGAGCCAAATTGGTTGTATTAACTCTGTGGTTGTTACAACCCATCATTGCCCTCCTTATCCTTAGCAAATAAACCATCGTCCTTGAATGGCAACTTGCCAAAATTGTCATAGAGCCTATCGATGAACCCATTTCCGCCCAAAGCCTTGTAGCTTGAATACATGCTATCGACTATTGAACATTCGTCCTTATTCGTGAAACCTCTACGAATGGCCCTGCGAATATCTCTATCAAGACGCATACGCATGATGACTTGATGTGCGTCATCATGCAGCTTCTGCTTGTCTTGAATTTGACTAATTTTCTTGTTGCTCTCACTAGCGGTAGTCTGGACATCTTCGATTTGTTTCTTGACATCTGAAACTTCAGAGATAATCTGCTCTGTCTGCTCTTTTGATTTTTTCGGTAGCTTGTACCCCAACCACGCTATGATGATTGGGGATAATACCGAAACAACATTCGTGAATAAATGCTCAACGTGTTGTAAGACGTCCATAAACACCTCTCTAGTCCGCCAAATTGCTCAAGCCAAGGCGTTCCAATTCTTTGCGTACACGGTCTTTAAAACGTTTATTGACAAATGAAAAGTCAATCGCTCCACGTTTCAGCAAGTTAATGTACATGTCGATTTTAGCTTGGTCTAATGTAATCTTACTCATTGTTGCTACCTCCATTGTTTTCACTAGCGCTCGCTTCGCTTGTCGGTGTAGGAATTTCATGTTCTGTCTCGCTTTCTGTTGGTTGTTCTACTGCTGGTGCAGGTTGAATAGGTGCTTCTGCTACTGGTTGTTCAGTAGTTGGTTGCGCTGGAGCTGGTGCTGGTTCAGATATGACCACGTTTGGAACTCCGTTTGTAGCCACTTCTGTAGCTGGTTGGGGTTCTGGTTGAACTGGTGGGGTTACTGGAGCAGGTTCAGCAGGGTGTGTTTCTGTTTCTGCAACGTGAGATGCTTCCTCATGTCCCTCTGCTTCGTTCTCATGCTCATGATCAATACCGTTGTGTTTCTCAAGCACTTCCAAGCGTGCAAAGATTTCTTCGATATCGTCAGTGTTATGCAAGCTGACCTTCTGCATACCTTCCATAAGCTGGTTGGCTTGTTCAAGTGCTGCAGTTGTTTTAGCCAATTGTTCTTGGTTTTTGACAATGGCACTTGTAGGGTCTAACTCAGTTCGTAGCACATCTTTAACCGCTTCGATGAGGGTTTCATCTGCGTCACCCATATGGTCTCCGTCAAGTTCACGAGTGAAAAAAGTAAACGGCTTGTCACATTGAATAGAGACTTCCGTCTTGCCAACTCTGAAAAATTTATTTACTAATTTATAGTCCATTTTTGTTTCTCCTGATTATTTGAAATAAAAGAATAGTGAATCGCCATTTGCGAAATTACTTTTAAATACTTGTTTTTGATTATCGTCCTTAAACGAGATATAGAGCGATTTTCCTCTACGGTAATTATCTTGCCCTGTATTCCTATCGTACAACCGCGCATACTTCGCATAAACAGTTGTAAATGTATCGTTACGGTGTTGAATCCGTACTTTAACATCCTTTACTCTGCTCTCATCAAGATATTTATCGTTGAAACCGCTTGAACTTATTGAATCAAAAATCAAATACCCTTGTGAATCGTACGGAGTTCTTAGATTCTGGTAATACCCAACATAGACCCACTTACTCCAGACAAGTCTCGTTCCAACATAACGCTCGATGATATCTTTACCACCAACATAGATACCTTCTCTTGTAGCCATAGCATCACCTACTCATACACATCATAGATTGTGTTCGGGTCTTTGTACGAAATTGACTCATACTGGGATCTAGACCCAAACCAATACTTCATTTGCTGGTTGCCGTTTTGGTTAATCAGCTTGTGGGCTACGATTTCAGACGGTAAGCTTGGGATGTTCAAAGCCGACCTATTGACTCGTAAAACCCCCGAATTATCGACTGTAATCGTTGAGTTGTCAGGTCGTACCACACCAGTCTGTCCACTAGTTGCAGTCTTAGCTTTCAACACACCATTTGAAACCTCAGTCGTCTGATTATCAGGTCTGACAATCCCGTTTGAGTTTGACGTAGCTACTGATACATTGCTACTCATTCCATTTTTTAATGTCTGCACAGACACTTTCTTCAACCCACGACCATCATGAATCATGATGTTGTCTGAGTTGTTAACCTGACTAGCCTGTGGCAAATCAGTTACTTTTCGTGTCTGTGTACTAATTACTGCCATGTTATACCTCCATAATGTATTTCCAATCGGCAACAATCACATGGCCATTTTCGTCCGCAAGTAGGGTATGTTCTGTACCGTCGTCTGTACGGATTGGTGCAGTGAAGTCGTTCTGCAAGAACATGTACTCAATAGCATTTAGTCTATCTTCATGTTCCTGAACCTCACGCTTCAAAGCCTCTACAGACTCATAACTTGCTTGTCTAATGTTGTCTACGTTACCAAGACCCACTTGTTGCTTGGTAACGCTATGTGGATTGTTGCGACTGTTTAAGTGATTTTGAAAATCAACTTTACTTGCTTGTTCGACGTTTGCGACATTCCCTAACCCCACTTGTTGCTTCGTTACATTGTGTGGGTTGTTTCGGTTGTTGATGTGACCAGTTAGGTCAACCTTCTCAGCCTTACTTCTAGTGACCTCATCAATCTTTTCAGGCAGACCGTCGATGTCTGCCACCTTATGCCTGTGACTTGCGTCAGCTTTCCCATTCCAGCGTGTGCGTTCTTGATCAGAAACGTGACGGGCAGCATCTCTGATGTGATTATCGATATTGGTTTGTAGCTTTCTTTCTGTCGCTTTCAATTCAGGGACAGTTGCATAAACCAAATCAGTCGCATTGTATTGAATGGTAATCTGACTATTCTTACTAATAGTCGTGTTGAAATCATAATCTCGATACACATAGGCAGATGTTTTAGGAGGAATCACATCCCCCTGTTCTGCCCAAGTATACATATACATGAATTCTTCATGATTACCACGTTTTGCAAATACACCGATTTCATTCACAATCATTTCACGCTCAATCCGTGAATTATCAAACCGTGCTGTGATACGGATTGTATCAGCGACATCAGTAGACATAGACTGCGTCACTTGCAGCGAATGAACAACTTGTACGATATTGTTTTTCTTGCCAATGTCCGTCCGATGCCGTCCGCTACCCAAAGCTATGCGAGTAAAGACCAGTGGTTCTCTATTTTGAATCGCTAAGGCCGTTTCACTGATTGCTTTATCAGTCACAATAGGCTGGATAAAATATCCCATTTATTTCCTCCTATTCAAATCGAACCGAACGAATGTCTCTGAATGTGTGAGCCCCAATATAAATCGCGTTCATCATTGGCGCTTCAACCGAGAATTGGATTCCTAAGTGAGCAGGAATCAACTCGCGCACATACTTTAAAAAACGGTTCAAATATCCGGTCGGCAGTTCTCCTAAAAATCGGATATGTACCGCTGAACCTTTTACCGTTACTAAGTTGTTGACATTCGTAAAGCTCTTTGTAATTTTTTGTAAACTCACTGAGTTAATTTTGATTTTGGAAGAAATTAATGTGATTAGATACCGCCTTCGTTCTTCCAAATCAATTGTTTTCGGTTTTACTTGTAAGGCTTTTTCCCAACGTGTAATCCAGTCTTCCGTCGCTTCTGGCAATAACATCAATCGTCTGGTATCAAAGATTAAGTCTGTAATCAATTCCAGTTCTGGAATTTCAGTTTCAAACAAATCATTAATGGTTGGATCTAAGACCTCTGGCAAAGCCGATAACATACGATATCTAACTTGTGACATTGATGGTTACCTCCGCTAGTTTAGGAAGCATGTTGGTAGAAAGTTCAATACTTTGCTCCTTATCATTCAACAAAATACGGTCCACATCTCGAACCCCGTTAATTCTGTCAATGATTGTGGCAACTTTATAGTTTCGAACCTCTTTCTCTTCAAATGCTTCTTCACGTAAGTATTTAATGAGTTGAACTTTCGCCTCATTCTTGATTGTTTCAATATCTACATCTTCATCAATCTTGATAGTTGCAGCAATACGAACATTGTAGCCACTTACAGACTGAACAGTCACATAAGCACCAATCGGAGCAACGCCTAAACCGTGGCCACTCGGTTCAGGATCCAAGTAATTCTTGAATTTCTTTACCAGCTCTGCACTTGCTTCGTTGCCGTCAGCATCTGTAATCGATACACGTACTGTATTTTCACCTTTCCATAGTGGCTCTACCAAAGCAGAACCAACACCAACAAACTCACTTGCCCACTTTTTATATTGAGCAATATTCCCGTTTAAGGTCGGTGTTTTCAAGTACTCAATGGTACGCTTACGGAGTTGTTTATCCGTCTCTTCATCTTCGCCTACGACGATGACAGATCCGATTTCTGCCCCTTTAAATCCATTCAATACATCGATGTTGATGAGTTGCCCTCTTACATAGTTGGGAGCATTTCCGACTTGTTCAGCTACTACACTATACTCAAATCCAGAGCGACGTTCTAAAACACGGAAATTGTACTCACTGTTAACCACACTGAAACGGGTTCCGATTGGGATTTCCTGTTTGAATTGAACCAGTCGGACTGATGCCGTAGCTGGTAAGCGTTCAACTCCAAACTGCCTACATAAACGAGTTAGGAAGATTCCTGTACTCGTGTCTAAAAAGTTGACTTCCTCATACGATTTTAAGACCGTATACTGAATGGCAACTTCTCGAGCTGCAGGCGCTACTAAATTGTACAAGACAGACCCTTGTCTTTTGTCATACTTATCATCAAACAAGGCCAGCATATCCTCTAAAATTTCTGGATATGTTTTTACCTTTATCATCGTTTCACCTCCAAATCCATTTCAAATGTTCCAAAATCACTATCAACCATGAACTGCACGTAAAATTCATCTTTCTTTACCTTAGTAGAAAAAGAATGTGCCTCATGAATCCTGTCATCCTCATACAAGGCCTCTTTTATGCGCCGTGCGATATCCATCTGGGCATAATCCATATCCCCACCAAACAGAGCATCTAACTCGACACCGTACCGATGATCATAAATCGTGTAGATAAACCGTTCAGTCGTCAGCATGCGTCTGATTGATTGCTTCAAAGCATGAATGCCATCTGTTTCTAGCAAGATATTAGTTTCATCTAGTGTTAAGCTAGGCTGTTTCTTAGCTTCGACAACATTTTTAGCGATGTTTAAAAAGTTTGTTTTAGGAGTACTCATTCATCAGAACCCCCTTTCACTTTGCGCTTGTAGTGGAAAATTTTCTTGTACAAGACATAATAAAACCCTCCACCATCTTGTCTGATGAGATGAAGGGTTTGACCTACGTACTCAGGATCCAATGTTTCATCAGTCCATGTGACAGCGAGCATGGAATCATCCAATATCAATTCATTGGTCAATTGGATTTTGAGTGGAGAAACCGATAAAACTACACCAGTCGTTATCTTTGCGAACTGGCGATTTTCAATGAAATTACTAATCAATTTCTTTAGATTTTCTATTACTTCCATCTACTCACTTCCTGCCATGAATAATTTAATTTCCATCGTGTGCTTTTCTGCACTGAAGGAATGAGTTGCCTCTTCAATGACATACCATCCCTTCTTCTCAATATCCTTAACATCCACATAGACTGCATGGCCTGCTAAAAAGTCAATACTTCCAATATCAGCTTTTAGACTGAAAGTTTCTTTGGGACGGTTTTTCATCTTCAAGAGCATTTCGCCCCATTGCTTTATTTGCCCCTCAGTCGCTTTCTCATCCACTTTTTTCATGTACTGGAGTTTTCCCCAAGCTCCGATGTTGTAGCTGTCCTGATAGATGTAGACTTCTCTCTTTTTGGTTTCTTTGTTCTCTTGGATCAAGCGGACAATATTAGCACTATCCTCAATCGAACCTTCAAACTCAAAGCTAGACATAAAGGATTCATTTCCGATAATGTACTGGATTGGTAAGTTTTTTGGAGTTGTTAGCGTCAACTCTCCGAACTTATCATACAAAACTAGTAATTCTCCGCTTTGTACCAAGGCCTCATCCATAGCCTCCTGGATAATATCCAGAGCCTTCTTATCCTCTTTCAACTGAGGGGATAAGGTCACGGCTGGGGCTTTTAGTTCCCCAACCTTCAAATCGAAATCCCCTGCGATTGCCGAGACGATTTGATTGACATTTTTATCCTTGGCAACAAAGTTGATATTGCGTAGTAAGTACTTTATCTGGTCGTGGAAGGTCAAGGTTGTTTTGGTATCTTTTTCGTACTTGATTTTCGTCAAATAACCAAAGAATACCTCTTTATCATCTAGCTTAAAAGCGAGCGGAGAACCATATTCAAAGGCTACTTTTGTAGAGTTGTACAAGGTAATCTCCACGCTCCAAGCTGACCCTTTTCTAGTTGTCTTGAATTCAACCTTTTCAGACACAGTTGCTAAATCCCATGTATCCCCAGTTTTATTGTTCTGATAGAATAATTGCATCATGGTATCACAAACTCCTGTCCCGGGTAAATCCAATGAGGGTCTTTGATTTTATCTTTGTTGGCTTCGTAAATTTCAGTATATCGACTGCCGTCCCCATAAAAGGTCTGAGCAATTCCCCAAAGAGTATCACCGCTCACGACCGTATGGCTTTTTTGAGCAGGTTTCTCTGTTGTGGCACTACGTTCTTCCGTAGCTTTAGCCTGAGGTTTCTTTTTAGTAGCCTCGAGAGCTTTTTTATCTTTGATGGTGACCTTCCGTGGCTTGTGAGACCGATATTGTAAGAACTTAATCTTGTAAATTAGGTCATTTTCATATCCCGTCTTAGTAGAGACATCGAACTGTTCCACTAGAAATTTCCCATTAATAGCAGAACCAAAAGCACCCCCAATCATGAGTTGAATAGGAGTGCCTTCCGTCTTAAATTTACGAATAGATGATACAAAGGATTCTGGAGAGACACGGCTATTACGTTGGTAGTTTCCGTCGTACCTTCCGCTAGGAATAAAGGATTCAAACTCAATCGATTGAAGCTCTGGATTTCCGACAAGTGGAACATTACCAGTATCGATGATAGCGACTGTCTCAATTCCTTGCTTGTCCTCCAGTTTGATTTCTTCTGGATTCACTGGCAATTTAATGCCTTCAATAAATATAAACATCTGCTACCTCCTTCCTAGTAAGCCATGAGGCCATCAGCGCCATTATTCAAAGCGTCTACAATCGTTGCATTCAAATCATCTAAAACATTGGCATACTGGCCAGCGTTGTTGATGGAGTCAATGTTGGTGACAATCTCTGGTTTCAAGGTAATAAAGTTCTGTTGCCACTTCATTGTCGCAACGTCCTTAATTAACTTGATGTATTCATCGTCCAGTTTGATTTCATCTTCAATCTTTCCGACTTTGTCTAATTTACCACCAGTAGGATTGTGACCGCCACCGCCACCTTTTCCTCCGTCACCTTGTCCAGGGGCTGAGCTTGCTGGGCTGAGTTCGTAAGGTGTTTTTCCTTGGTCGCCCAAGAAGTTGTTTCCTGCACCGTTGGCATCTCCAGCTCCTTTGAAGAAACCACCGACAGCCTTATCTATACCTTGACCGATTTCATACCCTTTATTAAAGGCTCCCATTCGGTCTCCAAGTTCAAGATAACTCAGCTGTGGAGTGTCAAGGTGCGGAGTTTCTAAACTAGCTTTGTGTTGTTTAAGACCGTCTGCCAAGTGCAGACCTTCAAAACTTTTCTTGACTGGCTTTTGCATATCTCCAATAGCACTAGCTACATCTCCTGCAAAATTAGTTCTACCAAGCGAAACCGAACCAACTGCACTGATGTTCAAGCCAAGTCCATTCAAGAAACCAATCATGCTATTAAATCCGCTAAGAACAGAGTTAATCATCCCTTCAACAGAACTAATAACACTATTGACCATGCTATCAACAAAGCCTGCAATAGCAACTGCCATAGACTTACCGCCTTGGGCAATGTCATACCAAGCACTTTGAACTTGGAAAGACATCTCGTTCCATAAGTTAACAGCACCAGTAACAAACCAGTCAATAAAGTCTAAAATGCCTATCAAAATAGTTAAGATAGCCTGATAGAGAAACATCCAGAATGCTATTGCGGTATTCACATACCAAAAAACACCCTGCAACATCATATTAATCACCCAGATAGCTGCATTGGCAATACTAAGAAGTATATTCCAAATGGTCATTCCTAGGTAAAATATAGCCCCTATGATGATTCCTGTAGCTGATACAGCTGCACCAGTAAGGTTGTTAAACCATGCGACTAAGGCATAGAAGAGACCGATAAGAATAATGACTGCCATTACAATCAACATGATTGGATTCATTGCCATCACTGCATTCAAACCAGCCATTGCAGCTTTCGCGACATTTGTAGCGATACTAAACAAACCTGTTGCTATTCTTGCTGCATTCATCGCAACTACATAAGTCCCTATAGCGATTGCTACAGCAATAATAATCGGTTGAATCACAGACCAGTTGTTGATGACAAATTGAGCAATCGGAGCCAACATACTCCAAACAGCCCCAATCATATCCATGGCAAAGATAACCGCTTGAACGACATATTGAAGCACCGTGGCTACAATCTGGGCAAACTGTTGGAAAGCAGATGAGTTCACTATCTGATTAATCTTAATCGATATTGGCTCAAACGCCTTGGTCACAAAGTTTAGGAAGTTCTGCCATGCCCTACCCCATGTCATAGGCATGTTGCGGAATTGTTGATCAATCGCATCACTGGCATCCAGCATGGCAGTTTTGACAATATCGGCCGTAATCTTCCCGTCTGCACCAAGTTTCTTAACCTCGCCACGGCTAACTCCTAGCTTATTGGCAATAGCTTGGATTAATGCTGGTGAAGTTTCAGCAAGAGAACGTAATTCATCACCTTGCAACTTACCACTGGCCATAGCCTGAGTAAGCTGAAGCATGGCGCTTTTTTGTTCTTCAATGCTTGCGCCACCGACAACAAAGGATTTGTTCATAGTTTCCAAAAAAGCAATTGTTTCACCGTTGTTTTGGAAAACATCGCCAGCCTGCATCCGCATCTTAGCGACACCGTTCGCCATGGTCGTGTAGGCCGAACCTGTACGTTGTGCAGATGTATAGATAGACTTTTGCAGTTCCTCTGTCGTCTGCATACCGTCACGAATCATATCTAAACGAGCGTGCATATTAGCATACTCGTCTGACATGCCTATAGCTTGTTTGGTGATTGCACCAACTGCAATCCCAGCCAAGGCAGTCTTCAACAATCCTTTCAAAGATACTAACCTGCTTAATTTGTTAGAAGCATTATTCGAAGCATTCCCTAAATCTCTTAAAGCTAGTTCTTCTTTTTTTATCCCTGCAGCTGCTAAAGTTGCACTATTTACAAATCTACCGTTAATATCAATGACTCGCCCGGCTTTATTTACAAAATATTGGCCAGAATCCCCAGCTTTTTTCATAGCGGACTCTTGCGCCTTCATAGCTTTATCTATACCAGAGCCTGCATTTTTGACACGCTCCATAGTCGCATAGATTTTATTTAAAGTGCCTGTGACTCTATCGGTCAAAGACATGGTTGTTTGTATATTTGCCAATAGAATCACCTCACTTCTTCATTGCTTTTTTACGTTGTAGCCCCTCTTCGTGCATGACTGCAGCGAAAAAGGCTTTTTCTTCTACATCCATATTCACAAATTCACTAGGACGAATGTAATAGTTTACGAGGGCGAAGTAGGCAAGTTTTGCCTCCGCGTCCTCTTTTATTAGTTTTTTGCCTCGTCAACCTTGTCTTGGAATGTTTGGTTGATACCGCTGAGTTCGGTCACAGCTTCCAAAATCAAGGCGCTTTCGCCCCAATTAAACATGGTGCCGAATAACTCAGAAGCTCCCATTGCTCCATAAGAATCTTGCAATTCTTTATCGTTAAGATCAGGAACTACGATAGACGCAATACAGATTTCACGGTTATACTTAACACCGTCAAAGACACGCTCTTGGCGTCCATTACGACCAGGCTTATTGACAAAGCAACGGTCATTGATTAAGTCCGCCTCACGAGCGCTCAACACTCGAATTTTAACTGGTTCCTCAAAAGAAGGAAGTAAGACATCCTTAGTCTCTTCCCCTTTTTTGTTTTGCTTCAAAAACGCTTGTAATCCACTCACCACTATTTCCTCCTTGTGTTAGTATGTAATTTCTTGGAATTCTGATAGGATATCAAAATCTTGGAATGTGAAGTCAGTTTCTTCATCAATGACCTCATCCGCTGATCCATCTAGTTTAAAGATAAGTGATTCTTTGAACAGAACACCTTTTAAAACAATTGTGTAACGGCCGGCACGAGATGTGCGGTCTTCGTTGGTACACTTAATATCGATACGAGGCAACAAGCCGTTTTTAACGTATTCCAAAGCCATTTTCTTCAATTCAGGACGATGGTAATACATCTTCACAGTTCCTGTACCTTCTGCACCGACAATCTTACCACCCTTCATACGAGAGTTTAGAGGGGTAACATCAGCTTTTGTGTATTCAATTTTCGCTTCTAGAGAGATAAGCTCCGCTAGTTCGTACTGCTTGTCATTGATTGTAAAGAAGACCGTTCCTTCTTTAGCTGACAAAGCATCTAATTGGTTCATAATAGCCATTAGCTAGTTTCTCCTTTCTTAATCACAGATAACCGTCATGTACAAGATTTCCATAGCGTCTGTCAAGACAACTGGCAAGTTAACCACGACGGATTCTTTGGTGATACCTTGTGAAATTTCAATATCTTTAGCTTGGTACTCCAAAGCCTGCTTTTGAGCAAGTGGGTCAAGGACCATTGTGATGATCCGTTGTTTAAACAACTCTCGACCATTCACGTTGTTTGGTACTTTACCAATAAAGTAGTTCTCAAAGATATACTTGACATTAGCATTGATATTATCCATGGTGCGGACAAGTTTGTTCTTACCAAAAATACGACTGTGTTCTGCCGTATAGCTAGTAAACGAGTTCACATCTGACAGGATAATAACTTTTTCATTTCGATAAGCAAAGATAAGCTGACCTTTATTGATGAGCTTTTCAGCCTCTGCTTCGTTCTTACGCTCACAGTCGATAGCGCCTGGATAAGATTTGAATGTATTGGATTGCAAGCCAGCCCCTGCGTACTTACCAGCTACGAAGTATACACAGTCCTTAGCGCCTAGTTTCGTACCATCACTTAATGTAACCCCGTTGCCGACTGACACAACACCTTCATCGTCAGCGTCCGTGTAATCATTCAAGACTGCAATAACTGAACGACCAGCGTCACGCCATTTCTTGATATGAGCCGTCACAAGTGCTTTTGTTGCACTTTCATCTGTACCCAGAGCCAAGACACGGAAGTCTTGAGTATCGAGTGCATTTAGGAAATCTTCAACCTCTGAATTAGTTGTAGCTCCATCGGTACCACCTTCAAGCAAGATTGTTTTATCTTCTGTTGTTAAAGTGCCCGTTACATTCACGTAGTCATTCTTAAATGGCAAAGCTGTGATGATTTGTTTATCAACTTCTTTTCCAAAGAAAACAGTTGTTACCTCAAAACCAGTCTCGACTTGTTTCTTGAAGATAACATGAATATGGTTACCAGCCAATCCTTTGTATTTAGCTGTAACGACCATGTCATTTTCTGTTTTCGTTGCCTGAACCCCAGTGTTGTTCACACCATTGTAGACAAGGACCTTACCAGTCCCTTTCAAGGCTTCACGAATCGGAAGGAGTTCATCAATCGGTTTACCAAATAGTCGACGGAAGTTGCTTGTACCGTCAACAAGTGTGAAGGCACCAGGCTCTCCCCAAGATCCAGCAATCATTACCGCTGCAATCGTATTGTCTTCCAAAGGAATAATCACATCATCTCTTGATACAAAATTGATGTAGGCCTTTGGAACTCGTTTATTCTGTACTGTCCATTGTGCCATTAGTTAGCCACACCCTTTCTCCAGTCTTCTAAAATGCGTCTTACTTCTGCTAGTGAGTATGACTGGTCATCTTCCAGCAAAATGTTTAACAAAGTTGCATCATCTTCAAAATACTTTAGTAGTGCCTCTTTGCCAAATTTATCTTCAGTGATTGGTACCACTGGTTCGGTTACATAACCTACTTCTTCATTCATTTCCATGAGAAGTTTCACCTATCCTTTCTAATATTTGCATTGTCGGTTCTTCTTCAACCCATCGAACGTATCGAGTGATTGTAAATGTGCATATCAAGTCATTTGCATTGTATTCTACCTTCAAATCATTGATAGGGTACTTATCCCCTAAATAACGAAAAGCGGGCGAATTAAACACCATTTCAATCTCTTCAAACTTCTGGTATAAGTCTGTTGTTTTTTCGGTGTAGTAATGCAGCAAGACAATAAAAACCTGCTTATCATTTTGGTTTGCCAACCGCTTCCGAGTCACAGGTTTCACATCTACAATAAAACAAGGTGTTTTCAATCCTTGCTGGATTTGTTCATCATACACCTTGCACCCAAACGCATCTTTGAGTTGCTTGATGACGAGTGGTCTAATACTATAATCCACCTAGTTCCTCCTTTAGCTTCTCTTCGATTTGTTGCGTGATTTGTGGGATTTTCTGTTTAATCTGTTCTTCTGTCAGCCTCATCATGAAGCGCCCTTCTACCCAAGGATTGACCAATCGCTTACCAATGGCAGGGACATAACGCCCTACTTGTTGACGGTGTCCACTTTCGACGAAAGAAGCATACTCCATAGGGTTAAATGCGATAACCTCGTACACATTCCCATTTTTGCTTACTTCCATCTTCCACGATTGATTTAACTTACCTGTTAGGCCCTTCGGTGTTCGTTCCTTAACCTCTTTCAAAAAGGCTAGACCGATATCTTTAGCAGCCTGCATAAACTCAGAATCAATGATTGCCTGAGCCCGTTCAAGTCGTTTCAAGAACTCTTGAACATCACTATCATCATAGCCACTCATGTCGTCTCACCACAATTTCTTGATGCGTGACATAGACCATCGGATCTTCACTGGTCAGGTATTTAACACCGTCCACAATCAATTTACTACCAGCTTTTATAGCAAATTTAGGCGAACAGAAAATCTTGTGTTCTGTCTTGAGTTGGTGCGCTTCGTTCTGCTCTGTATTCACTAAGTTACGAACAGAGACACGACAGGGAACCTTCTTGTAGATTTCTTTGAACTCTACAAAATCAGCTCCGTTGGGTTTCGTACCCTCGACAGTAGCAAACACATCCATCTTTTTATCATAGGTCCATTCAATACTTGGTTTTGCCTGAGATAGGACATCATTGATATTCATCCTACCACCTCAACTTTCTGAACCTCTGCAACTGACTGGTAAAGTCCAGCAAGACACTTTCAGCACGTCTGGCAAGGTCTGACTTCCCCAATTCGACACGAGTATCTCCAACGGAAATATTCTTGCCTTGTACAGCTTGGTCAGGATTACAAACAACATAAACCATCTGAATGGCCACAAATCGCAATTCTAAAGGAAAATCCTCACGATTGCAGTAGTTAAGAATGTTCTGCATGACTTCATCGACCACTAACTTTTCTAGAGAGCCTGAATATCGTTGTTCGTACAAGTCAATCAAGGCTTGCTTAGCATCTTCGTTATGCTTTTGGATTTCTTCAAATGTCATCTTCTCCATCAGCAGAACCTCTCTTTCTACTTATCGTCCTTAGCGGATTTCTTAGCTAATTTATCAAGCTCTGCTAGAGCTTGGTCACGTTCAGCAACTACTGCTCTGTACTCTTGAATAGTATAAGTACGTCCGCCTGTAGCAGATTCAACCACAGCGTACTCACCGTCACGAACTTCAACCACATCATAACCATCTTCCAAGAAGGTTACTTTTTCTAGTTCGTCGATATTCAATACACGATTGTCTTTCTTTACTGTTAACATTTTCTATCCTCCTTCTTTAAGGTGCGACGACAAATGCTAGACCTTCATGTTTAGTCTGGAATAGCAATACATCATCGTAAGATTGTTCGTAGTACAAGTAGTTACCGCTTGAAGAAGCGCTTGGTGCGTCAAGTCCTACAAATTCATATTTTTGTGGCGCTGCCATACATGGAATATGAATCAAGAAGAAATGAATTTGTTTAGCAGTTGGGTCAACCTTAGCGCCATTTGTGAAATTGTACAAGGTCTTCATACGGTCAGATGGAATAGATGGTTCAATCGTCACATCGTCCAAACGACCAATAGAACGGTCAATAACTGTACCTTGTCCGTGGATATTGACTGTACGACCAAATTGCTTGATGTTCTTGATCATACGTTTAACTGCTGGCGTACAGAAAATAACACGACCTTCTGCTGGTACTCCAGCTTCGTCCATTTGTTCCATCAACTCATCAAATGTTGCGAGGAAGTTTTCCTCAGTCAAGTTCAATGACTTAATCTGTTTGCTTTCTGTATCAAGTGCTTTCTTACGTGAGAACAATTTAGATACCATGAATTTATCCATTTCTGGAACTTTTTCAGTATCGTTGAATGTTTTGGTAATGTTAGCGATTGAAGTAACATAGTTAGTTTCGTCAACATCTGATGGGTCTACTAGTGTTGACCAGTAACGCTCATTGGTCAATGTGTATGTTTCCCATTGGTTTTCATAGTTAGCATCAATATTCGTGATGGTACGACGTGTACGGTCCTTGCGTCCTTCTTTAATCAAAAGACGGGGTACTTTTACTTCCTTAGCTCCTGTGAACTTCAAAAGTGTGTTGGATGGAGAGTTCCAAAGTTTTTGAGTGAATAACAATCCGTTTTCACTATAACGATTTTGCAAACCTTGTTGGTAAGCCTGTGCATAGTTTAATGTTGCTGGCATATCTGTTCCTCTTTTCTATTTTTTGATTATAGATCTGACGTAAACGCGTTAATCATCTGCGTTGTCAGGTCGTTAGCAACTGTTTCTTCTTGTGTTGTTCCTTGTGGCTTAGCACCAGCGATATGTGGTTCTACAGCCTTTTCTGGAGCAAATAAAAAGCCTTTAGATTCCTTCAAAGCCGTCAACTGTTCATCTAATCCAGTCACCGCTCCGTTGTCACCTAATCCCAATTTAGACTTATCTAGTAGACTAGACACTATTCCAGCGTCATGAACCTTACCGCTCAAGTGCATTTCAATAGCATGATCTAGTTGCATTGTCTTGAGTTGTTGTTCATGTTCCTTCTGTTGTGTCTTGTACTTGCTGTCCAAGTCTGAGTATTTTTGTTGTAGGTCAGCATTGCCCTCAGCGTCTTTCTTGAGCTGTTTCATGTCCTTATCACGTTCTTCCAACTGGTCTTGCAAGCCCTTGGCATTATCTTCTGCAGCAGACACCTTTGCTTGTAAGTCTTGTGTTGATTTCCCATGTTCGGTCATAACTGCTTCAACTTGTTCTTCAGTCAATCCTAACTGTTCCAAAAATTTACGATTCATTTCTTTTCCTCCTGTACGTTTGTTTAACGTGGCAACGACCACGACATTTTGGTAAAGTAAAAAAGCCTTTTAACGCCATGCTCAGGGCGAAAAGAAAACCGTACGGGATTCCATACGGTTAGGGATTAATTAGATAAATAGTAGTCTAAAGGTTTCACGGCCTTTAGGTGTAATGAGTGTCTGTGTGCCAGACCATTGTGTTTTTTCGTTGAGTGTCTCTCTTTGATTTTTAATTGTTTTGCTGTTTCTCTGAAGCTGGTCAGTAAGTTTCTATCTACTAGTTCATCGAAATAGTCTGCTTTTGGCTTCATTATGGTATTTTCAACAGAAAGTACAGCTTTTTCAGCTTCCAAGTTTTTAATGACTGCTTCTTTTTCTTTCAGTTGATTACCAGCCATAAGGAGCAAGTCTGCTAAGGCTTGTTTGTTATGTGTGATATTATAGGCCACTTGGTCGGTCATATAAGCGCCATGCTTACGAATAGAGGGCAGCACTTCGCTAGTGACCCAATCAGCAAATTTCTCTGCTTCTGGTTTGCGAGATTGAAAAACAAGTTTATAGAAATTCGCTTCGTTGATGAAGTTGGCTTGTTGGACTCCTCCGTTTGTAAGGATGTCACTACTAGTTACACCCTTTGGATTGAGTCTTTCTAGTGTTTTTCGTGGATTGCTTAAATCCAGAATTTGACAACAATCATTCAAATTAAAGAATGGCTCGCCTTTAATTTCTACTGTTCTTACTTCTCCGAATTGTTCATTTTTAAAAATTTGTAGTTCCATTTTTATGCTCCTAGTTAAAAATTTTACTTCCTAAGATTTCTGCTTTATCTGTTGAGTTCATCAAAATAAAAGCAATTTCATCTAGTGTTGAATGAAGTAAACCGAATTGTTCATTAAAAGTATCAAAGAACTTTTTAGACATCTCTTTAAAAGCTGTATCGTCCTTAAGTTGAACCCAAGCCAAGGTTTCTGTCATATTGGTTGCCATTTCAACCGTTCTTCGAATATCTGCAAGTTCGTAGCCTAGATGAGTCAATTGTTCTTCTGTTAATTCAATTTTTGCCATAATAAAAACACTCCTTCGTGTACCTTGAAAAGAGCGTCTCAGCATGATATAATATTTCATGCAGAAACACTTCTGTGGTGATACCGTTTAGCTCGCAAGTTTGGCGACAGAGAGCTAGGCGGTATTTGTTATTTTAGACGACTTATTGCTTCTCTAACACCGTCAGCTTTGGAGAGATTATTATTTTTGCAATACTCTTCCAAAGTTTTATTAGTTTCCTCGTTAATCCTAACAGTTAACTTAACGGTCTTAGGGTCGCTCGTAGGTCGCCCCATTTTCTTTTTGTCAGTCAAGTTCATCACCTCACTTTTGCCGACATAAGTATAATAAAACTATTGTCGGCATTTGTCAAGCGATTTTTAAAACTTTTTTTGCCATTATAAAAACTCCTTTGGGTATGACAAAGAAGCTCTTTTCTGATATAATGATTTCAGAAAGAGTTTCTTTCGTGCGATAACGTATAATCTCAACTTTGGCGAGGAGGATTATGCGTTATTTATTTTTTTCAAGACCTAAAACTAATTTTATGCCTTTTCTAACCACTTCTGTACGAGTGGTCTTTTTTTGTAAGCAATAATCTTCCAAATGTTTATTCAACTCTGAGTCGATTCTTGCTTTAACTTCGACATTCAACGGTTTTTCGCTTTTTGGTCTTCCGGTTCGTGGACTCATTTCATCACCTACTTTCTGTGCCACAACAATATATTACAACTTGTGCCACAAAAAGTCAAGAGGTTTTTTGAAAAAAATTAAAAATAAGAAAAGCACTTAGATTTCTCTAGGTGCTTTTGATTGTTAATAAGCAAATTCAAGTTTATCCAAAACCGTAAGAAAATTTATCAGGCAACTCTTTACCCAATTTAATACTTTTAGTTAAAGTATCTTTTACAAACGAAGCGAATTGTCCTAAATCATCTCCTGTATAGCTATATTTTAAAGTGGTTTTATCAACTGTTGCAATACCTTGACATTCTCCACTAACGGCAGAATATTGTCTCATAGCAGTACCATCTTCTATTTTACGCATAGTAATAATTTGTTTATCAATCTTCGCCATTTTCGCTTGCCTCCTGATAATTAAATTGTAGGTTAGCTCTTTTATGAGCTTCGTCATAATCCATTTTTAACTGATTCATGTAGTATGATTCAAGGCTTTCGTGCTGTAGCATCAATATATCGTATTTCTTTGGATTACCCAAGTATAATCTTTGAAAACTTTGAGCCATGTCATAGTGCGGATAAAAGTTCATCACCCTCTCTTCAAAAGCTTCAAAATCCCACAACAAATACTGGTTATCTAAAATATGTTCTAATGCTTCTGATACTGTAGAACGAGGAAGTTTGCTACTTTTTACCATTTTTTCTACAACATCTGCACGATTAGAATTTTTCAGTTGCTCATAGTATTTTATCGCAAAATCACTTTTTTGCTTTTCTACATCTCCGCGAGCCTCACTTATTGAACCGCTAGAGACTAAAGAATCTAACTTATCCACACCCTGATTATACACCTTTTTCCAGTCTTTAGCAAACAGTTTTTCTTTAATTGCTTCCCCTTCACGCTCCCAACCTGCAAAGATTTCGTCCAGAGAACGCTTCTCTTTTGCCATTTTTACAGGGGCGTTATTTAGTAATATATCGAGATATGGGCTAATTCGCTCTGATTCTTCGGTTCTTTCAGTCTTATCAGTCTTGCCTTTCTTATCAGACTTGACTGCAGGCCTGATAGTAGAACGGCAACGAACATGAAATGGCGGTGCGGTTCGACCTGGTTCGTATTCCTTAACAGAATGAACCTCGTGATTTTCTAACCTGCAAATCTCACTTGTACGACTGTCCAATACCGCTACGATTTCGTAGTGGTCGCCACCCAATTCCTTAATAGTATCTAGTGTTGCAAGGTTATTATAAAAGGTCGTCTCAGTTCTGACAAGCGTATCTGCTCGATGATAGGCTACTCCTGTACGCTCAGAAAGAGCCCTAGTCATTCTATCAATAGACCAGCCACCTGTTAGGCCTTTATTGATAGTATCACTGATAGATTTATAAACCGCGGTATCGTGTCCCCACACATTTGTTGAGAATGTTTTACCACTCCAGTTACTAGCCATCTTATGCTTAACAGCATCGACACCTAATATTGGTTTCTCGATGATTCCAAAATGAGCCAGGTTCTTAGCTTGATGGATTTTACCTTTGATGTAGACGTCACTAAGAGCCTCTGTGACCTTGTCATGTATGCCGTCTGGCTTACCATATAACTCAGCTGTTAGACGCTCAATTTCAGCAAGCAAAGCCTCTTTGCGACTAATACGATGACGATACCCCAAGGCGTCCAACAGTGGTGTCGGTGTGTCAGGATTCAAGGCCATCTCACGGAATCTTTCAAGAGTTACATGCTTAAACTCTCTACGCTCTTTATCTGTCAGATATTGCTTGGCCTCTGCATGAGTCATTTTATTATCAACCGCATACCTGGCATAGAACTTCTCAATCTCAGAAACCAGCTGGTGTTTATAATCTGCTAAGGATTGACCAATCTGGGCCATATACCTATCAGCAACTATCTGACCGTTTTGTTCCTGTTGTAAAGCACGGTCAGTCCAATACTCATCTATCTTTTTCTTGTTCTCGGTCGTCATGGTCATCCTCTACCTTTTTGAAATTAGTTTCAGAGTATGGATCTTGTCCTTGTTCCTGTTGTTCTTTCAATCGTTCTTCAACTTGGGGTTGATACCATGGATGCTGTTCACGAATACTTAAGTCGTCTAAGATACCGATTGAGTTCACACAATCTTGAATAGCTTCAGATTCATTTGAAATGATGTCACGGTTAAAGACATAAGTAAATTTAGATGAATCAAACGCTACTCCTTTGTTAGCTGCATACTGTTCTACAAACCAAAGGAATTGCTTAATGCCTTTTTGGAACTCATTTTCTAGCTCATTACAGTCCAAATCAAGGTCTGTATAGCGCCATTTAAGAGCCTGACCACTTGCATTGCCTAGATTATCATCTTGGGTATCAATGGCTCGAGCAGCTTCATACAAGAACTTACGAGAGCGTTCAATATCTGTTTCAACTCCGCTAGTATCATTGTCCGCCTGCAGGGTATCTACACCCCCATCACTAGAAACCTTGATAGAGCGGAACTTGTTCAGATTATTCATGAACTCGCCCAAGTCTGCGCCCTGATAGTTTTTCAAAACATAAATCAACTTCGGCATATCTGCCAACATATCAGCGTTAGTAGACATTTGAAGTTGAATATTATCAATCAGTGACTTGGTTTGGACTAAAAGACCATCCTCATACTCGTTGTAACGAAATGGAATTAGAGGAACTTTCTCCCAAGTATAAGGAATCCGTGTACCGTCTGCGTTGACATAATAAAAATTCCCCTTGGTCTCCTTGGATAGTGGATTGAACTCAAGGTGTGAACCTGTCCAGATATAATCCGTAATTCCTTGTTCATCGTAGTATTCTACAAAGGTTTTAGTCTTCTTTACACCACTTTCGTAGACTGCTTGTTTGTAGACACGTACAAAGGCAGAGAGTTCCAAATGACGCTCGTCTTTCCAAAAAGGGATAATCTGTTCACTTGGGATTTTAAATAAGCGTAGACGGCCGTTCTCATCGTAATAAGGCAAGCCGTAGGCTATTCCCTTCATCACTGCTTCCTTACCGAGCGACTTAATCGTAGATAAAAGGTCCTCGTCAAACACACTATCTAAAAAGTCTTGCGACTTTTCTCCCTCAACCGAGATTGTCGGTTTTTTAGAAAACAAGTAACCAACCTTCTGGTCTACCAACTTCTTGAACAAGCCTAATTCAATCCTTGAGTTCGTCCGCCAATCTACATCTACTTTCTTATTTCGAATAGCCGTACGGTTTCGATAATAGTCGTAAGCCTCTTTCATCGTGCTTACTTTCTCAGAATTCTGATGTTCTCTTATCTCAATCTCTAGTATTTCGTTTTGGGTTGTATTCTTAATCAACAACCTCCTAATTAACCATTTAAACCAATTACTCAACATTTCTCCTTCTCCTACCAGAATGATATTCCTGGCTGTCTCATATCGTCTTCAAACGCATATCTAGTAGCGTCGATTGTGTGGTCATTTACTTCTTCTAATTTAGGCTTGGGATTTCCATCGCGGTCAACTGCATAGTCAGCGCTTTCGAACTCTCTTGCAATATTCGGTGTGCGTTCTGGATCTATCACAATGGCATCCAAATCATCCAGCCAGCGTTCTCCATACTCACGACTATCAGGACCTTTCTTAGCACCTTGAACAAGTGGAATATTCAACTGCAGTTTCAATTCATCAATCGACTTAGGTTCTGCGCTATCACAGGTTATCATCTGAGATTGATAGCCTTTCTCACGGATTCTTTCAGCCAATTCACGGTTGCTAATCTTAACGCCGTAAATCTCATCGATAGCGTAGATAACTCGTTTCTTCTTATCGTAATGCCAGCGAACAAAAGCCAAAGGGTCGTTAGCATATCCAAAGTCGTTACCTTGTCGAATATTATCAAACCTTGCTATCTCCTCGTCTGTAATCTTTCGGAACACCAAATTTTCAAACGGTGCTACACCCGAACCGATAGCCTCGCCCAGATACTCCCAACGGTAACGCTTCTCGGAACGCTCTCTCGTGGCCTCTGCTTCTTCTATAAAGGCTTGGGATATATATGGGTTGTCCAAGTAAGTTGAATGGTGTACGTGGGTGTTCGGAGGTTGTATGACGCTCTCGTATTTCTTATTCACCCAAGATTGTTTTCTTTTTGGCGGGTTGTAAGAGTAAAAGAATTTATAAAAAAGACCATCAGCCAATTCTCCACGTAGGAGTGAGTTGGTGATTGTCTTTACTTCATCTTCAGTTTTAAACTCGGCTAACTCCTCAATCCAACCAATCGCAAATGGAAAGCGACTATCTTTCAAGGATTTAATACGCTCTGGATCTTGCGCACCACGAAAGATAATATAATTCCCCCTTGGAATATAGGTTATCTTCAAAGGAGATTTATTAATCTTAAATAAATGACCGACACCTTGCTCGCTAATTGCCCATTTCAATTGCTCGTAAACCGATTGTTCTAGGGTATTATCTGTCTTACGAATACACACGGCATTGACTGGATAGCGCATAATCAGTTGAATGATAGTGTGCCCGAGGTCGCTTGATTTACCAGAACCACGCCCACCTTTTTCAACTACATGTAAGATTTTAGGGTCAAACGCTGCACGCCACATAGGATAGAAAGCCTTTGGGATAAATTCGCTCATTCTACGCTTCATTGCTAACTCCTATATCATCAACGAATTGAACAGCCGAAGACATCTCGATTTCTTTTCTTTCTAAATAAGCCCCGTTCACTCTGAATATGTGGTCTAGAGACCGCTGTCTTTCTTCAATCGTTGGAGTAAATTCATAAGTCGTTTCCGACACCTTTACACCTTCTTCATTCTTTACAGTTTTTTTAGAATACCCTTGTTGAGTTTCCCCTCTAGCTATACTTGCAGAGATTGCCAAGGCTTCTACGATTGACATCGAACGTTCGTCAAAAAGTTCTTCAGTACGTTTTTTAATGTATTCAGAAATCTCAACATTTTTCAACAATCTTTGCCCTATGCTATATGCCGTTTTCTCTGAGTAACCCACCTTAATAGCGGATTGTGTTGCGTTTCTGCTGATGATGTACTCATCTGCGAATCGTCTTTGTCTTTCATTCAATTTTCCATCACCACCTTTTCCAAATAATCAAAAAAGCCACACGATGTGCGACCTTTTCAAGACCTCTCTCTGCGAATTAAAATCGCAATTGGAACGACAGGACTCGAACCTGTGACGTCTCAATTCCTAAACAGGACTTAATCCGTCTACCATATATCCATTAACCAGCATGAGACTACTGCTTTAAACGAGTGACTTTTGATAACTTATAGTTTATTATCTTGTCCACAAATATTCCTACTTGTATCACTCATGCACGATTGGTTAGACCAATCACTCCTTACATCACAAACTACTAAGCCATTTTTCAATTAACGAAGACCCCGCTAAAAGTCTAAGCTGCTTTACTCTTTGACTTTACTCTCATCCTTGCAAGACTTGAGTAGGCAATCTAATTGCCGAAGTACACTTTCGTTTGTGACGGGCGATGACTTTTGCTTTTTTGAGTTTTTTCTATCTTGAATAGCTTTTAAAATATAAAAATCATCTTTTCATCTATCACAGACACGCATCGCCATGTGTTTCATTCTCTTTTGAAGAACAAAATGCACAGCGCCTGCTTGTTATCGATTGTTTTGCGGACAATCAACTCACCTTACATACTTTTGGGAGGCGCCCAATTTTTGTAAGATATGGTATTAAGCTCTTGTTGCACCTCGAACCAAATACCTCTTTCCTCTTATAGACTCGTTTCACAGCCAAACTGCCACGTTTGCATTTCCTCAGCACCTTGCCGTTGGAATCTCTCTGCTTTAACTTCGCCTACCTATTCCAAAACTGAAATAGTTAAGATTAAATTGCTTAGATTGACCATTACTGGCAGGATGTTTGATAGATTTAAAAACATCCTTTTCCTGAGTTACCACAGATTATCTAGGCTAAGCCCTAAAAATGCAAGGCGACTACTACCTTGCGTGTTAATTACGTTAGATTATTTATAAACAACAATATACGTCAGTTTATTATTAATCATTACAGGTTCTTTGATACACAGCAATTCTTTCACAGTTTTCGCAAATTGTTTCGCATCTTCCAATTTATTAAACATTGCTTGCTTCATTTAAAACACCTCGTTGTGAAATTCAATATTAACGGCGATGTCCGGAATCGAACCGAAAAAAATACATAGGAGAGAAACCACTTACCTGTCACCGCCATGTGAGGCCGAAGCCTCAGAAATAAAATGAAAAATATAAGGAGTTATCAGTGCGCTTACCGCCTTCAGCTGATAATACTATTTTAGCAGATTAGAACTATCATTTACTATCGTTATTATCAAACATTTTAGACATTTTAGCTAACGCTCTACCTCTTGTTCTTTGGATAGTTGCTGGGCTACATCTTAATTTTCGTTCGACTTCATTCCACGTTAGGCCATTGATATAAAGCAACCTCATCACAATGTTTTCAAACGGATCATCAAGAGATTCAATCGCTTGAATCATCTCGTCACGTTCACGATAAATCGACCTAATTTCCTCGTACAACTGTTCTGACTGGTCGATAATCGATACATTCAAATCTTCAGTCTTATTCTTGTTATCTCTAGCTTTAGGCATCGAATCAAACATCTGCCCTCGTAAGATACTAGAACGCAAACTAATCAATTCTTGATGTTTCGACTTAGCTTTTATATCGATATATGGCAAAGCCTTCAACCTCTGTTTAATATCTACTGTCAATCATACACCTCGATTCCAAAGAATTGACAAATGTCTTCTGCCTCACATTTGGAAATTTCCAAACCTTTCTCCCAACAACTTATGATTGTTGAAGAATACCCTAAATGCTTTGCTAATTCTGTACGAGTAAGTCCTTGTTCCAAACGTTTTTCCTTCAAGAGCGCATTAAGATTTCCAATCTCACACTTCTTGAATAAAACATCTCTGTCCAATCCTAACTCTTTTGACAGACGTTCTTTCTGACGATCGCTTGGTATCAGACCTCGTTCCCAATTTGAAAATGTCTTTGGACTAACACCAAATTTCTTTGCAGCTTTTCTTAAAGATAGACCTTTACCAATTCTCCATAATCTAATCTGTTCTGAAAAAAATTTACTATTCTTCACCATCTACCTCGATCTTTATCACTTTCCTGCCATTCGGATATCTATTCCAATAAGATTTCCAAGAGTAATATTTTATTGACGCTTCACTTATCCCTGTTTCTTCGCTAATTTCCTCAAGCGTTCCTAAAGTCACGAACGTATCACCTTGATATAACGCGTATTCACTCATGCTCCATTTCCTCAATCAACCAATCCAGGTTCTTGCGTGCTTTTTTCAGATCTTCAAGACCGTTCTTTTCTTTATATCGAAGCAAATACTCGATTGCACTGCACCAGTGATGTGCTTCCATTTCTGATTTGCCTTTGATGAAATTTCTGGTAACATCCTTCACTTCAAGACCATAAGTCCCGATGTAATGGTTTGGTTTGTTTACGTTGTCAATTTTTTCAGGTTTCATTATTTGTCCCCTTCCTTGTTTTCTAAAACAGCATCTTTTATAAAAGTATTGCCAATTTTATAGTATTTGTATTCCTCTGATGTCACTTTAAATATTTCTTCAACTTTCTTATTACCTGCGTATCCAGAA
>QWCT01001577.1_pt1 | contig 42722 bp, 33 predicted proteins | sample 1972681 | NCBI WGS metagenome assembly QWCT01 (sample SAMN09866701, study PRJNA288562) | Human oral metagenome isolate pre3_saliva, whole genome shotgun sequencing... | isolation source: mouth | host: Homo sapiens | place: USA: California | reverse complement strand
GCTACAGAGCGGCTACCACCTAAATCACTCTTCTGTGAAGTTTCTACCTTACTCGTTTCAACCTTATTGTTTAACTCTGTAGTATCTTGTACTTCGGGCTGTTTAGAACTAAAAACAGCAACCATAATAACAATAATAAAAATAGAAGAGTAAACAACGGTAGATTTCTTACTTAAAATATTTATTATCTTTAATATTTTTGAATCCGATCGCTTCTGATCTTGTATGATTTCAATTTCAGGAGTTTTCACTCCTTTTTTTCGACTACAAATAATCTTTCTCCCGCAAACACATTACTGTGATGCAACTACCTTAATAATACCCTTTCTTCCGAAAATAAACAAAATGTCGACCTTTTTATTAATATTATAGTTAAACGATTGTCCTTACGGTATTTTCTGGTAGGTGCCTCAATATAAAAACCCATCAAGAAATAAGTCCTTATATTAATTTACATATAAAATTTTAACAAATATCCCTCATAATGTCAAGCTTAATCATAAAATCTGACATTTCTTTTTGCAATATTTATCTATATTTTCTTGATGCTCTAAGCTAGTCTTTCCATAGTATGTTTTATCATCATCACCACTCAAAAAGAATATATAGCTATGCTCAATCGGATCCGCAGTAGCTTTTAGAGCCGATACTCCTGGGGTAGCAATAGGCGAAGGAGTTAACCCTGTATTTTTTCTAAGATTATATGGGCTATCTAGATTTGGAGATCTTTCAATTCCAAGTTTATCGGCAATATACTGATAGGTCACATCAGAGCCAAGAGTCATTCCTTTTTTAAGCCTATTATAAAATACTCCTGCCACCTTTTGTTGGTCCTCAAAATCATTTAACGTTTCCTTCTGCACTATTGATGCAAGTGTAATTCCTTCATAAAGAGTTAGCCCCTTCTTCTTGAATTTACCCTCAAGGTTTAAACTAACAACCTGATTTTCAAAATCCGTAAAAAATCGCCTTAAAATATCTTCCACCTTTGTATCTTTTTTAAAGTTGTGCGTTTCTCCGTATAAAAATCCCTCTAGATCTGTATTTTTATCTTTACCAGCAAACAGCTTAGGAAATTCACTCGAATAATCTTTCGAGAAAGCTTGGTCGATCTCATTATTTGAATAACCAATTTTTGAAAGTGTAGCTTTAGCCATCTTAACTGTTCCGCCAGGCAAGAAAGTCACATTAAAACTAGTATTAACTTGGCCCTTATTTAAAACTTCCAAAATTTCCGGTATCGTCATATTAGCAGATAATTGGTATTTCCCTGCTAAAATATTCCTTTTATTATTCATTCTTGCGTAGAAAATTAACGAATTCTTAGAAATAATTAGCTTATCTTTTGCAAGATTTTTCGCTACTACATCTATAGAATCACCAGAATTAACTGTAAAATCAACTTTTTCTGTACTCTTAGATCTATGATTGATTGCCGAATTATAGTTTACGTAAAGTGTCGCCGAAAAAGCCAAAACACAAACTATTAAAATTGCTAAAATAAGGAATTTTCGATTCCTTCTTCTCCTCTTTTGCTCTTTCTTCAACAAAGGAACAATCTCTTTTTCTTGTTGTGTTATTTTCTCAATAACTTTTTCCGCACGTTTTTCGATAGGTTCAGATTCTTTTTGGCTACTTCCAGTCGAAAAATCCGATATCATATTCATTAAAAATTCTCCTCTAAATAGTCTTGCAAAATAATTGAAGCGGCATTCATATCAATATCACCTTTCGAATAAGGCTTGCCGTAGCTTTTCAATCTATTTTCAGCCTGAATACTTGTTAAACTTTCATCCTGGAAGCTAATTTTATCTACAGCATATTTAAAATTTTCTACAAATTCTTTCGTATAGACACTTTGTGGCGTTTCTTCACCACTTTGATTCCTAGGTAAGCCAACTACAAGTATATCAATCTCTTCTTTTGAAATTAATTGAATAATTTGTTTTATGGCTAATTCTTGAGTCTCATCATTATCGATAGTTATTAGAGGTATTGCTATTTTAATTGCTGAATCAGCAACAGCAACACCGATTCTTTTCGTACCGACATCGAGAGCCATAAGCTTTAGTGATTTCATTATTTATTAACCGTAAACTCAATCTTTATTTTTTTACTATCTTTTGGTACGGAGTTGACCCAGAAGAAAGAGAATTTAACGTCAACATTTTGAACTCCTTCCGTAGAGCTAATTAAGCTTCGTACTTCTCCAGATTTTTTACCCTTAATTTTTTCCTTAAGTTCATCAGTATTAATCGTTGGACCAATCTTAACATTTGCAGCAATTTCTACACTACTTCCATTAAACTTAGTGAAGTTAGCGTTTTTTATTCCATAATCATAAATCTTCTGGTTATTTGCAGCACTAACCTTTTCTTTAGCTAAAGAATCAATTGCTGTTTTGATACTATTGTTTTCAAAAGCAGTAATTGAATAGATTGATGTCATCTTTAGTGTTGCCTTACCATTTGGCGCCTCTTGATTTACGGCCACAGATGAAGAAGATTCCCCGTCTTTAGCCGAAAAACTATCTTCTAGAATCGTATAATTGTTGTCAAATTTTGATTTTAACTCTGACTTAATCGAATCAATTCCTTCGGCGTTCAGTTTAGCTTTAGCGTTGTTTATATCAGCTTGAGACACAACTTTTAATGTTTTCTTGCTTCCACCAGATAATTGGCCACCACGAGCAGATATGTCACTAATCGAAGATGTATATTTTTGCGCCTCTAAGTTACATTGTTCACCAATTACTGTGGCTTTAATACCGACAGTCGCACTTCCAGCAGAAATAGAACCACCCTTAATTTTTGCCCCTGGGATTGTTACATCCGAAGTTGTTACAAAATTACATTGACCAGCTGAAAAAGCTGAACCTTGCGCGATAGTCACCGGGTCACTATCGCCACTTTGTGAAAGAGTCAAAGTTCCAGATGCTGCCCCCCCTTCTTCTCTAGTTCCGGTCGCATCAAATGTTACTTCACGAGTTTTATTTACAGTCTCTGTTTTTGAAAGAATCGTTTCATTGGAAGCAATATTCGAAACCTTAGAAACACCTTTAATACTACTTGTCGAAGTTTTTGCAGTAATTACAATATCCGCAAACGGAGCAAAGAACGTCGCCCAGACTATAAAAATCAAAAACAACGAAACAGCACCAGCAATAATAAAAATCTTCTTCCTAAATTTTGAAAAATCTGGAACTTTTATATTCTTTTTAGCTTTATTAGTTTTCGCATTCTTTAAATCTGGCTTAACTTTATTGAAATTTTTATTATCATCAATATCTAAGTTTTCAAGAAGTTCCGCCTCTTTTTCTTCTGGACTTGGACCACTAAACTCTGAGATCGGTAGGCTCTCACCATCAATAATATCATCACCATCAACTTCAAGAATATCAATTTCTGGAATTTCAGGCTTACTTTGCAATGTTTTTGCTACAGGTATTTTCGCTGCAGCCGACATAGTTTTTAAAGCTGAGTTATTTGTAACAAAAACTATCTTTTTATCGGCTTTCTGGGCGGTACGAGATAGTAACCTGATATTTACAGCGCTTCGAAAAACGCCCAAGCTTTTCGGTGGGACAATCGCAATAATCCGTTCTTTCGAAGATTTTATTTTATTTACAACATCTGTAATATCGTCTTCTACATCAACATAAATTACATCTTTTGTAGTTTTTTCACTCATTTTCTACCTCTTTAAGTTCGCAAAATTCTATTTAGCTTATCTCTGAAATTTTCACTCGCATTTTCATCAGAACTATAAGTGTCATAACCGACTCGCAATAGTCCCATTGCAGTAATAAACGTATGGTCGTTTATTTTTCCAGACTCATCTACGACGCCAGAGACTTCTTCTGGTTTTATATGTTTAACCGTAGGTTTTTTATTGAATGGCAACTCTTTCCACCAGTCACTATTTTCGAGACGCTCAGTCAAAGACTCTAGGCTAGACCCACCGCCACAAAGCAAAATTCTCGAAGGAAGATAATCAATATTTTCAAAATCACTTAAAGCAAGTTCAACACCTGAAACCCAAACATCAAGAGTGTTTTCGATTGCATCGATTGCTTGTTGCGCAATATTAGACTTAAGTTTATCGTTTGAAAGGTTAACTTTAAGCTTTTCAGCATTTTTGTATGACAGCCCCATTTCATTAGCAATCTGATTAGTAAAACTTCTTCCGCCGATCCCAAACATCTTAGTGCCTTCAACACCGCCGTCATTAACAACTGCAATATCTGTCGTTCCACCACCTACATCAGCCAAAATAGCCGTGAAACTACTTGAAGAATCTGATCCAACAACACTTCTAGCTACCGCAAAAGGTTCAGCAGCAACTGCAATTAAATCAAGAGCCAGCTCATTTGCAACACGTTCAATAGCACCAATATGAACCGTTGGTGCAAAAGCTGTATATATCTGGATTGAGACATCTTTACCTTGAAAACCAATTGGATTTGAAACTTTATATCCATCTATATGAATACCCACAATTGCTGAATTAACTAGCTTAATTTCAGCCTCTTGATTTCCTGTTTCAAGAGCAATTTCTCTCTGTGCCTTAAGCTGAGCGCGTTCTTGAATTTTATCGATAATAAATTCCATCTCCGCCTCATCAAGCGGTCGATTTGGCTGAGGCCGACGATATTTTATAGTGTTTGTCGCGCCCTTAACTAACTCTCCGGCTATTCCTATTACAGCCTTTTTTGCTTGAATTTCCGCTTGATCTTCTGCTTCAATTAGTGCAGTTTCACAGTTCTGAACAACGCTCGCAATATCAGCAATAGCGCCTGAATGCATATCAGAAACCTCTTGCCTCGCACGACCAACGCCAATCACACGAATTTCATCATCATGAATCTCAGCCACAAGAGCCTTTACAAATTCGGTTCCAATATCAAGCGCAACGATATGGTTATCGTTTAAATCTTCTCTTTGTTTATTCTTGAATAACATCTTAAAACTATTATAAAGCTTTTATGCTTTTTTTGCAAATTTTTATACTAAATAAGTGCACATATAGTACACTTATTCTTTTATTGAAGGATCGCCTTAATTCGACGCACTCCAGCGCTTGAAGATTGTTCTTTAACGATTTTGAATTTTTTACCACCTTCTGATAATTCTCGAGTATTATCAACATGTGGGCCACCGCATATTTCTACACTGAAAGGTTTTTCACCTTCAGCCTTCATTGTGTACACTTTTACAGTTTCACCATATTTATCTCCGAACACACCAATCGCTTTTAGTTCGTTTAGTGCATAGTCTGTTGGATATTCTGCCCAAGAAACTTCTAAGCCTTTCGATATTTGTTCATTCACCGTATCTTCAATTTGTTTCTTCTCTTCATCCGTTAGCTTACGGTCAAATGTAAAGTCAAATCGTAACCGATCTGTATTGATATTTGAACCCTTTTGCGCAATTTGTCCTTCAAACATATTATGCAAAGCCGCATTCATTAAATGTGTAGCTGTATGAAGTTTGCGATGTTCAAGAGTTTGACCTTCAAGCCCACCTTTAAATTTGCCTTTTGAAGCTGTCTGTGAACGTTCACGCTGTTCTTTCATCTTAGCGTTGAATTCTTCCTGCCAATTTTCTGAAAGAGAAATGTTTCGACGAACAGCTTCTTCGGTAGAAAGCTCAAGTGGAAAACCGAAAGTATCGTATAGCTGGAATAATTCCACACCTGTCAATCCGTCTTTTGAGAATTTCTCAAGTTCACGCAACCCCTTTTGAAGTGTTCGACGGAAGGCTTTCTCTTCTTTTACCATTACAGCAACAATCTCATCACCTTTTTCGGCGACTTCTTGATAATCAAAGCTTTAGCCATTGCGCGACGAATAAACTTTCGCATAACATAGCCTTGCTCTTTGTTTGAAGGCGTACATCCATCAACCGCCAAAAAAGCCGCACTTCGAAGATGATCAGCAATTACACGCATTGAAGCAGTGTTTTCATCGTATTTTTTACCACTTATTTCTTCAATTTTTTCAATAATTGGCTTCATTAAGCTAATTTGGAAAACATCCGGGTTGTCAATTTTGGCCGCGGCGATTCGTTCCAACCCACCACCAAAATCAACATTCTTGTGCTCAAGAGGTTCGAAAGAGCCATCCTCGAGACGGCGATACTGCATAAACACCTGGTTACCGATCTCCATAAATCGACCGCTATCACTTGCAGGATGAGCTTTTCCAAAGCTAGCGTCGTGGTTTTCTTCACCAAAATCATAAAATACTTCAGAGTCTGGACCACACGGATCCCCAATTGGTGTAGTATCCAGTCCACCACCTCGGCTCCACCAGTTCTCTTTATCGTTATAAAAGAAGATTCGACCACCTTGAAGACCAAGCTTGTCGCCATTTTCGGCAGTGTCAAGCTCAACAATTTTCGCATCAATTCCTTTTTCCGCAAAAACCTTTTGCCAAATTTTTGCAGATTCATCATCACGAGGAATATTATATTTTTTATTTCCAATAAAACAAGATACGTATATCTTTGAAGGGTCTAGACCAACCACATCCGTTAAAAACTCAAAAAATTGCCGAATTTGCTGCTCTTTAAAATAGTCTCCTAGAGACCAGTTTCCTAGCATTTCAAAAAAAGTTGTGTGCCGATTATCGCCAACATCATCAATATCTTGTGCGCGCAAACACGTTTGGCTATCTGTTAACCGTACTCCGTCTGGGTGTTTTTTACCTAAAAGATACGGCAAAAGTGGCTGCATTCCACTCCCCGTAAATAAAGTCGTTGGGTCATCTTTTAAAATTAAAGAAGCCCTTTTAATTATTTTGTGTCCATTTTTTTGGCAAAATTCTAAATAAGCTTTTCGGATTTCTTGTGCATTCATAGAAGGTATTTTAACATATTTTCATTAAAAAATAAACAGGCCCAATCTAACCTGTTTATTTCTTATCTTATTGAAATGTAAACCAATATGCTGCAAATCCAGCCGCTGCACCAAAGATCATTATAGCAATTATCGCTATAACAATTCCCCAGCCAGATTTCTTTCGACGTTTTATTGGTGCTGAATACTCATCACTTGCAAGAATCGGTGTAGTTGATTTAGCTTGCTTCAATTCTTTAACGATTGTTGGCTTTTGACTTTGGTTTAATGTAATCTTTTTAAATTCAAAACTTTTTTGTTGACCTTGACTCTGTCTCATCCCCAAAGGTCTTTTCTCGATTTGAGGATTTTGAACAAAAGGCGTTTTTGGTTGATCTATATTTTTGTCAACAGTCTGGATTATAACCTTATCATGATTTTCAGACTTCTCCACCAGCTGATCTGTTTCTTCCTTATTGACATCTAGCTTATTAGCCTGATCTTTTTCCTCGATATCTTTTTTATCTTCAAAAATAATCCGATTTTTGCTTTCCGAAAGATCTTTAACATCATCTTCTTTATGAATTGGAATAATATCATCCTCTTGGTTATGATCGCTTCCAATTTCTGGCATAACTTTTTCGAAAGTTGGCTCAGTCTCAATCTTTGGGGTATTTATAGTTGGCTTAATATTTTTTCTCTCTGGAACCTCAATAGCTCGATCGCCGTGGAAAAATCTTAAATTATTATCATCTTCACCAATGTTATAAACACCTGCATAAAATTTTGCTCGGTCCGGGATTACAGCTGACTTTTCTTCAATATTAGTTATTTGCTGTTTTTTCGATTGTTCTTCTTGAAGCGGTTTTATTTCTTTTCGCTCAGAACGCTTTTCTAATCTAACAATACTCCTTTTTCTAACTGGAGAATTCTCCATTCTTTTTATATTTCGAACCGGCTTTTCTCCACCATAAGTTTCCAAAACTGGACTTTCGAAAGCAATTTTATCTTCTTTTTGAGAAAAAGGCATACCAAAATTATCTCGGTGATGTTCTGGCGGAACTGGAGCGCTAAAATCATCTAAAATTCGGACTTTAGTCTTTTTCGCAACTGATTTTTTCTCTACTTTAGCACTCTGTATATCTACATTTCGAATATTATTTTTATTAGTTTCACTACGTTTTTCTTCTGTATTTTGATGAAGCTGGTCTGCAGACCTTGGAGCTTTTCGAGCAAAAACCATCTCTTTATGGTCTGCTAAATTTTCAGAACGATTTACTGTGCCCGCAAAATTACTCTTACTTTGTGTGTTTGGAACAACTCCATTTTCAAGATAACTTCCAACCGCTTTATCTAATTCTTCAAAATCTATATCTCTCATATTTTTCCTTTTATTTTATTGTTTCAAAAACCTTTTGAGTAATTTGCGCAAATTTTTCAACACTTAGGCTTGCACCACCAATTAATAACCCGTCAACACCTTTAATTTTAGCATAGTCTGTCGCAAATTCCGGCTGAACACTTCCACCATAGACCACTTGAATCTCTTCGGCGGTTTTTGCTCCATACAAATTTTTAATTTGATTTCTGATAGTTTTTACAGCTTTTCGAATATCATCTGGGTTAGCGTTTACTCCAGTTCCAATCGCCCAAACTGGTTCATAGGCGATAATAACTTTCGAAATATCTTCACTCGAAACATTCGCAAGCCCGCCTAGCAGCTGATCGTTTAATACTAGATTTGTTTCGTCATGGTTCCGTTCGTCTGAAGTTTCACCGATACAGAGAATCGGACGAATATTGTTCCTAATAGCTGCTGCAACTTTCGCACGAATATCCTTATCTGTTTCGTGAAAAATATTCCGCCTCTCGGAATGTCCAACAAGCGCATATTGTACAATTCCTCGAAGTTGAGAAATTGAAACTTCACCAGTAAAAGCACCATGGTCTCGCCAATAAAAATTCTGAGCAGCAAGTTTAAATTGACGATGATTAATTTGCAGACTTAAAGATTGAAGCGTAAAAGTTGATGGTGCAAGAATAACTTCCATCCCACGATGAGCTTGAACTTTTTCACTTAATTTATGCAAGAAAATACTCGACTCTTGCATGTTTAAATTCATTTTCCAGTTGGCGATAACAAGTTTTTTGTTCATAATACCCTTATTTTAACATTTTATTTTATTTTTGTAAATTCTTATGCTTTATCTTCTAGAACTTCAAATCCTGGTAAAATTTCGCCACTCATTAACTCTAGAGCCGCACCACCGCCAGTTGAAATTAGTGAAAAATCAGCAATTTCAGGATTTTGGTTTGACCAATTTAGCGCGAAAGCCGATGTATCACCACCGCCTACAATCGACTTCATGCCATTATCTCTTGTAGATTTCGAGATTTGCAAACATGTTCGGCGTGAGCCTTCGGCAAAATTCTCAAACTCAGCATAACCAACGGTTCCGTTCCAAACGACCATTTTAGCTTTCGAAATTTCACTCTCAAGCTTTTGAATCGCCTTTTCACCTAAATCTAAAACCGTTTCATCTTCAGCAACAGAGATAACTCGTTTTTCGACTCGTTCAGCATCTTTCGAAAACTCTTTCGCTACAGCAACTTCTTCTGGTAAAATAATAAATTCTCGAAGGCCTTCAAAACCAACCTTCTTCTCCGCCAATCTAAAAATCTGTTCAATAACTTCCTTTTGACCATCTTCAATTCGACTTTTTCCAACCTTAACATTAAGATACTTCAAAAAAGTATTTGCAATCGCGCCAGCTACAATAATTTTATCTGCACGCTCAACAAACTTTTCAATTAAAGGCAGTTTATCTGAAATTTTAGCGCCACCCATAACTGCAACAAACGGCCTTTTAGGGTTTCTAAAAGCTTCTGAAATAGTTAAATATTCCTTTTCAAGCAATAGTCCAGCCACGCTTGGAAGTTTTTTTGCGATTCCGCTCGTTGAAGTATGCTCTCGATGAATAACACCAAAACCATCTTGCACAAATAAATCTGCTCCTGTAACTTGCAATAATGCATCTGCAAAATCTGACGAATTAGATTTTTCACCTTTCGAAAAGCGTAAATTCTCAAGCATCTCAATTTTGTAATCATCGTCAGCGTCCTTCATAGAAACCGAATACCGCGTACGTGGAAGAATTGGCGTCGTATGAAAATTCATCGGAAAATTCAAATCTTCAGCCTCTAAAAGTTCCCTTAAATGATTAAAAACTGGTCGTAGTGAATATTTTCTAGACCCATTAGGCAGATGCTCAAGCTCATCCAAATCCGAAATTCCTTCAACCGCTTTTGGCCTACCCATATGCGAAATAATAATAATTTTTCGAACACCTCGCTCAATAAGGTTTTTAAGTGTTGGCAAGCTTGATTTAATTCTAAAATCATTCAAAATATTCGCCTCACCATTTTCGGAATATTCAATTGGGACATTATAGTCTGTGCGAACCAGAACAACCTTTCCACGCACATCAATATCATTAATAGTTTTTTTGTTAAACATATGTTTCCTTTTTTATTTTGCAAATTTTAATTTAATTTTATCACGTTTAAGTTTAAAATTCAATATTTTAATGTTTTTTTGAAAAAAGTATTGACATTTTGTTTTTAATATGTTATTATATGAACATAATCATCCAAAAATAAAAATATAAAAACAAAAAAATGATTATAGAAAGGAAACATTTTGTTTAAAGTTATTCGAGTTAATCAATCTGAAGATGCTTATTCAGTAAACGTCCGAACAAGTCGTGAAAAATAATTAAGGCTTTCGAAAAACAAAAAATCGCCCTCCTATCATTGGGGCGATTTTTGAATGTTTTTATTAAATTGTCAAGTCTTTACTTTACAGCTTTTGCCATGCGCTTACGCTCAATCGAATCTAGATATCGTTTTCGAAGTCGCAAATTCTGTGGTGTAACTTCAAGCAATTCATCATCTTCAATAAAATCAATACATTGCTCAAGGCTTAAATTAGTATACGGAGTTAGTTGAACCGCGCCATCAGAAGATTTCGAACGCATATTTGTGAGGTGTTTCTCTTTCACGACATTAATTTCAAGGTCTTCTTGGCGGTTGTTTAGTCCCACGATCATTCCAGCATAAACTTCAGTTCCTGGTCCAATAAACAATTCTCCACGGCTTTCCGCACTTTGTAGTGCGTATGGCGTTGAAGTTCCTTTTTCGAAAGCAATCAAAACTCCATTTCGGCTAGAAGGGATTTTTGCTCCCATTTCTTGATAACCATGAGGTAAGCTATTCATAATAATAGTACCTTTTGTTGCAGTTAGCATTAAGTTTCGAAGTCCAATCATAGCTCGAGTAGTGATAATATACGTTAACCGCGTTGCGCCTGTTGGCAAACTCTCTTGAGAACGCATTTCTGCTCGGCGAGTTCCCATTTCTTGACTTACCGCACCCACAAATTCTGGCGCAACTTCAATGATCAATTCTTCAACTGGCTCTTTTTCAACACCATCTTCCTGAATTGTCACCACTTGCGGACGACCAACTTCGAACTCAAATCCTTCACGCCGTAGAGTTTCAATTAAAACTGAAAGGTGTAGCTCACCGCGACCAGAAACAATAAAACCAATTCCATCTTCTTTAACTTGAAGTGAAACATTTGTTTCAAGTTCTTTCTTTAACCTATCACCAATCTGGCGAGAAGTTGTAAATTCACCTTCACGACCCTTCATTGGGCTTGTATTTGGTCCAAGATACATCGAAAGTGTTGGTTTTTCAACCTCAATTGTTGGCAAAGCTTCTGGATTATTTACATCGGCTAAAGTTTCACCAATTTCAGCTTCACTAACACCCGTAATCGCAACAATATCGCCTGCAAAAGCCTCTGTAATTTCTTCACGATGAAGCCCTCGATACGCAAAAAGCTTATCGATTTTTGACTTTTTAACAGTTCCATCACGCTTAATTAGAGCAATTTGTTCTCCAGCTTTAACTTTTCCGCGAGAAATTCGCCCAATAGCATATTTACCCAAAAAGCTATCGTATGTTAAAGAAGTTATAAGTAATTGAAAATCACCGTCAACATCAACTTTTGGCGCCGGAATTTCATTAATAATTGCTTCGAAAATAGGTTCGAAATTTGCTTCAGCTTCTGGATTCTCTGGAACCTCAGGCCAAGCTTTTCCATCACGTCCAATCGCATAATAAGTTGGATAAAGAAGTTGATCGTCGTTCGTTGCCAACTCTAAGAATAGATCTGATACTTCATCATTAACTTCAGCAATTCGACGCGCAGGTTTATCAATTTTATTCACAACCACAATAGGTTTTAAACCAAGCTCAAGAGCCTTCGAAAGCACAAATTTAGTTTGAGGCATTGGCCCTTCTTGAGCGTCCACAACCAAGATAACACCGTCAGCCATATTTAGCGTGCGTTCAACCTCACCAGAAAAATCTGCGTGCCCTGGTGTATCGATAATATTAATTTTATAATCCCCATAATAAATTGAGGTTTGTTTTGCGGTAATAGTAATTCCGCGTTCCGACTCCTGATCACCAGAGTCCATTAGGAGTGTTTGGCTCATTTCAGCCTGATTTTCACGGAATGTATTACTTTGCTTTAAAAGTCCGTCCACTAAAGTGGTCTTTCCGTGGTCAACATGGGCAATAATTGCCACATTTCGAATATTTTCTGATTTCATTTTTTCCCTTCAATTCTTAAATTCACCTTATTTTAACATATTTAAACTATTTTTTCAATTTTCACCACATGAACTTTCCATATCAGTTTATAAAGTGGTTCCTTTTTTGAAAAATCCATTTTAATGATGGCGTCTAACTATTTTTAGCTTATTTTTTTGGGTTACGATCATAAATCAAAAAAATCTCTAAATTCACAATATATTAAAATCTTAAAGCATTCCTCTGAGTCTTCTGACGTAATTTTAATAATAATATCGGTAAACTTTTTGACTATATATATTTATCTAAATATTTTTTATCGCACATTACTTATTTTTAAAAAAATAAAAAAAGTTGTTGACTTTAAATAAATTGTCTGCTAAAATAGTAATTGTTCGGGTGATTAGCTCAGTTGGCTAGAGCATCTCGTTTACACCGAGAGGGTCTGGGGTTCGAGTCCCTAATCACCCACCAATTGAAATTATATCAAAAAGCTTCAATTCTGGAGCTTTTTTCTTTTGTTTCAAAAATACTAAATATTGACTTTTGAAGCTTTTTATGTTATTATATAAGTCTTCTAGTACTTTTTACTGGGAAATTTTTATAGAAAGCGAGGGGTTGATATGATTAACCTCTTAATGCATGCAATCATTTTCTGCATGCAACTACTCAATGTTGTTGCGTTAGGAGCTGTAGATAATTTAGCAGTTGTCTACGGGGCGCTTGTTCTTGCAACGCTCTATATCTTAGTTAAACTAGATGAGCGTTTTCAAATTTGCTCATTCTGGCGAAAAGCTGGACTATTCACTAAAGCTCTTATCACCATAGGATTGATTTTAAACGCACTTCCTACAATACTTTACTGGATTTTAGGGGCTTTTTTGATTATGTTGGCGTACTTTATTACGCCAACTGAAAACAGTGTTAAAAAAGCGAAAAAACCTTCATTGTTCTCAAAACTTAAAGATGTTTTTCTCGAAGAATACCATGAGAGTGGCATGAAAGAAAAAACCGCAAAAGTGACGGAAGCGTTTTCGAAGAAGGCAAAAAAACCTTCAAGCCCAAAAAAAGAAGAGGGCAAAAAAGAGTTTAAAAACCTCCCTCCTATTTAAAATTTTCCTTTTCTACCCCATTTTTTGGGGTATTTTTTATTTGTAAAAAACAAACCGCTTGCGCTTATTGCTTTTATATTATATAGGTATTGACTTTTTATTGCCTTTGTGCTATAATTCTAGCAGTTGACATATCATAATCACTACGATTTGTCAATGAAGCTTAACAAGAATTGGGTTATTATGAGGTATTAATCGTGCCTCAATAGTCATTATTTATTTTGGCCAAAATAAATAAAATCTATATAGAAAGGATGGTACAAAAAATGATGACTATAACAGAAAAAATCAAAGAAGTTCTAGAAGAGCTCGAAAAGTTGTGTAAAAGTAAGAAAGAGCAAGCATGGCTAGAAAGAGTTTGCGAAGAGGCGGCTAAGAAGCCTTCGGACGAAAAAGTGGCATACCTTGAAGGTAAGCTTCAAGAACTACGTGATATTAAAAACGAAGAGCTTGAAGAAGAAGCTGAGCCTCAGAAAGAAGCTCCTGTTCGCCTTCACACAAACTGGGTGATGGCTGCATTATTAGCTATTTGTGTAGTTGTTGTAATTGCATTTCTAGTTTTAGGAATGTTCGGCAAACATAAAGCTAACGATGTCAAAGCAGCTGACAGCAAAACGGTCAGTTCTCTGGTTCTTCCAAAAGAAGAATTCCAGGTTATTGACTATAAAGTCGACGGCGACACTGTCGTCTATAACAGCGAAATTGCAAATACCCAACAAAAGGTGTTCGCAAACGGTTCAAAAGAGGATTCTCTTTCAACTAACGCTAATGATGCAGTTAACGAGATGGTTCAGTACATGAGCCACAACGCAACTGCGTTGAAAGAGAAAGCCATGACATTCGGTATTGTTGATACCAATACTGATGTCAAGGACTGGCTCGCGAAAGGTAAAGACGGAAATCTTTACTACAACGAAAAAGGAAAAGATGTCTACTATCAGACAAAAGCTTTCCTTTCCCGGAGTCAAACCTCTTCTAAGAAAATGGAAGAGGGCTCAAATTACTATGCCACTGGAGTTAATAGCAAAGGTGACGTAGTAGTAAGCGAAAACTCACAAAACCTCAGCGGACAAGAATACGTCGAAGTTTCCCCGGGGTTAAAACGGGTAAAGTAGAGATTCCTACAAAGCCTAATGAACCTGGAAAACCAAGTGAACCAGGAAAACCTGGTAAACCAGACAAACCTGGAAAACCAAGTGAACCAGGAAAACCTGGTAAACCAGACAAACCTGGCGAAAGCAAGGTCGAAAAGAAAGATCCAGCCAAAGACCCAGCCAATCAAGGTAAAGCCCCTGTTGGTGGTGGTAAAAACGACGGATCTTCAAATGGTTCAGAAACTTCTCAAGCGAGCTTGCCTGAGCAATACTCTGCTCCGGCTGCTCCATCTGCATCTGCACCAGCGCAAAGTTCAACTGCTCCATCACAAGACGCTCGCGTTAGCGAACCGTCTCAATGGAGTGGAGCCGGAACAGTTACGGATTCAAACGGCACTACAACAGTAGCCGATAACGGAGCCGTAACAACTCCTGATAATCATCATTACGATGGTTTAGTGGGTCAATCTGCTCCTTCAGTTGAAGCCGGAGCTAACGGAGTTACAACTCCAAGTAGCTCTGCGAACTTCGCAGGTAATGGCTCTATGAGCGAACCTGCGATCAACGACTGATAATTAATTTTATCTTAAAACGATTAAGCACATTTTCGAGAGATTTTAATCTTTCGAAACGCACGCTAGGCGGTTTCCCGCCGCCTGGCTTTTCATTGATATCTCTTAATAACCCAATTCTGCGTTAGGTTTTAACAATTCGGCAAGCGAAAATGAGGGACCAAATGAAAAAACTCATTAATTTTATTAAAAACCATTCTGTAATCTCTGGTTCAATCTTGGCTGCAGTTATCGCTCCAGTTGCCGTTATGGCCTGGGGTCCAGCTCGACCATCATTTACTATTGAAAAACCAGCAGATTATATTACATTCAACTCAATCACAAATAACCCTGTTATTGGTGGTGACGAAAAAGACTTCGTTGGAATTCGTGAAGTTGGCTCAAACGCAAAATGGACAAACAATATGAAAGTCCAAAATGGCAAAGAATATTACGTTCGAATGTACGTTCACAACAACGCAGCTTCGAATCTAAATCTTGTTGCCGAAAATGTAGTTGCGAAACTTAACGTTCCAACAACGACTGCAAAAACCGTAACTGTTCAAGGTCAGGTTTCAGCTTCAAATGCAAAACCTAACACAGTTTGGGATGAAGCAACTTTCTCAAGTGATAATGACTTCAACTTGGCTTATGTTGCTGGTTCTGCCCTTTTCGAAAACAACGGAATGGGTACAACTAAACTTCCAGACAGCATCGTAAACAATACGGGTGCAACTCTTGGATACAGCAAACTTGACGGAAAAATTCCTGGATGTTTCCAATATGCAGGTTACGTAACCGTTAAAGTTAAAGCTCAAGTTAACCAACCACAAGAGAAAACAGACATCGATCTTGCAAAAACAGTTCGAAATAAAACAAATGGCGAAAAAACTTGGACCGAAACTGTAAGTGCTAAAGGTGGCGACACAGTTCAATTCCAAATTCACGCTAAAAACACAGGTTCTGCAGGAATTCAGAACTTGGTAATTCGCGATATTCTACCAAAAGGTTTGAATTATGTTGCAGGTACAACAAAACTTTACAACACTTCAAACCCAAATGGCTTGAAAGTTAGCGATAACATTATTCAAAATTCTGGAATCAATATTGGTACATATCAAGCAAATGGCGACGCTTACGTACGTTTTGACGCAACAGTTGCAGCTGAAAAAGACTTGCCAGTTTGTGGAGACAACGTTTTGACAAACATCGCACAAGCAAGTGATCAAAAAATAGTTAAAAATGACACTGCTAGTGTACGAATCACTAAAAAATGTGATACTCCAAAACCTCAAACTCCAGCTTACAAATGTGACGCTTTAAGTTTAAACATTGTTCGAAAAGATGAAAAGCAAATCACTTATTCAGCTGATACAAAATATTCAGTAAAAGATACAGAATTTACTGGAACAAAATATGTTGTTAAAAATTCTAAAGGTGAAGTTGTAGCTCAAAAAGTAATCAACAATGGTACTAAATTTGAAATTACCGTTCCAAATGATGTAACTGAGAAATATACGATTATCTCAACAATCATGACTAAAAATGGTGAAAACACAAATGCAAATTGTGAAAAATCTTTTGAAACAAAAGCTCCAACAGTACCACCAACACCAACACCTAACAAACCTGAGTTGGTATGTAAAAACATCACAATCAACCAAATTTCTCGAACACGATTCGAATTCAATACTTCTTACACTGTAAATCACACAACATTTATCGGTGTTAAATACACCATCAAAGATGAAAGTGGTAAAGTTGTAATCGAAAAGACTGTAAACAATGGTTCGAAATTAACAGTTGATATTGAAATTGCTGGTAAATTCACAATTTCTTCAACAGTTATTACAAAAGATGGCGAGAATGCAAATTCAAACTGTGTAAAAACTTTCGAAGTTAAACGAGATGAAAAACCTTCAATCGTTATTAAGAAAACTGTAAACAATCAAAAATTTGCTAGACTTGAAGCAAATACTGATTTCAACTATGAAATTACAGTAGCAAACAACGGAAATGTTGATTTGAAAGATGTTGTTGTAACTGACCGAGCTCCTGTAAACATTAAATTCATTAGCTCAGACAGCGGTAAAATTGAAAACAACATTTTGGTTTCAAAGATTGACTCTTTGAAAATTGGTGAAAGCAAAACTATCGTTATCAAATCTCAAGCAACTGCAACAGGTATGTCAGCTGTAAACACTGCTTGTGTAGACACTCCAACAATTCCTGGAGACAACGATGGTTGTGATAGCGCTAAAGTGGAAATTCCAAAGAAACAAACCCCACCAAGCCCAACACCAAACAACCCAACACCAAATGTTCCAACACCAAATAATCCAGTACCAAGCGTTCCTTCAGAATTGCCTGAAACTGGTTCAGACGCCCTATCGGCAGTTCTTGGACTAGGTTCAATGGTAACTGCATTTGGTTACTACTTCGCAAGCCGAAAAGCTGCAAAATTCTAAAGCTGACCGCTTCTCAATGGGGCGATCGAGCTTCAGATAGAAAATAGACCTCAATTTCGAGGTCTATTTTTGTTTATAAATCTTGTTGCCCTTTTTGATTTGCAACTTTTCTTGCCGCAACGATAACGTTATCAATCAAAGAAGCAACCGTTAGTGGGCCAACTCCACCTTTTATTGGTGTAATAGTCAGATCCTTTCTATTTTTACGAACTTCATCCGAAACATCACCCTTAATCTCTCCACCTTCACTCGCCGTTCCAGCATCAACAACCACCGCCTTAGATTTTAGCATTTCTGAAGTAATCAACCCCGGTTTTCCAACCGCTGTAATTACCACATCAAAATCTTTAAGTGTTTTTACCATTTCTTCATTGTTAAATTCATCGAATTTCGAAACCATCACTCCAGATTTTTCAAACATTTTCGAAAGTGGCGCTCCTACAAGCCTCCCCTGTCCAACAACGGCAACCTTTTTACCTTCTAATGAAATATTATAGCCTGCCAAAAGCCAATTTATTGCTTGCGCTGTAGCCGGAACAAAATCACCACCATTCAAACCATCAACATCTTTTTCTTTCGAAATTTCACTCAAAATTGCTTCAGTTTCATTTTTTGAAAGCTTCTCACCACTTTCATTTTCAAGCGGAAGCTGCACGATAATACCGTGAATATTCTCATCAAGATTAACCTTTCGAATCTCTTCTTTCATTAATTCAACATTGACTTTTTGTCGCTCAACCTCAACTAAAATATCTTCGCCGTATTTTTCTTTTAGTCGCATATAAGTTTCAGTTACGGGGCTTTTTGAAGAATAAAAAATCACTAATTTTGGAAAAACTCGCCAGCTTTGTCGCAAGGCTCGCACCTGTTTAGCTTGGCGTTCTTTAATAAAATCACGAAGTTCTGCACCATTTAAAAATCTCATAAGCCTTATTATAAGCAAAAATCTTGAAAATTTCAATTTTTTAATATATAATCATTATAGAAATTAATCAAAGAAAGGATTTTTAAATGTATAATTATAATAGCGACTACTCATATGGATATAGAGGCTATAGTCACAGTGCAGAAACTGATGCTATTGCAGGAATGTCTATTGCGTTCTTTTTGATTTTTGCGCTAATTGCTGCAGTTATAGGATATGTTATTAGCTCTCTCCTTTACATGCTAATCTTTAAAAAAGCCGGGATCGATGCTAAAAAAGCTTGGATTCCTTTCTATAACCGCTGGATATTCTTCGAACTTGGTGGTCAAGAAGGCTGGAAATCTCTTTTGACTTTTATTCCTTATGTTGGAATTATAATCTCGGCTTTTTTTGCAATTTTGGCAGCTATCGAAATTAGTAAAAAGCTCGACAAATCACCTTACTGGGCTATCCTTTTCGCATTCGCATCTCCTATCTGGTTCTTGATTCTCGGCCTAGACAGCTCTCGCTGGAATGATGCAGCCGGAAAAGAAAGTCTTGCAAAAGGAACTATTCTTGGCTACAAAATCGTAGAAGAAGAAAAAACAGAAGGAGTAAAAGAAGAGAAAACTCCTGACACTAAAGAAGAAAAAACAGAAGAATAATTCTTTTAAATTCTAAAAACGACATTCATAACTGAATGCCGTTTTTATTTTTATTAAATTTCCAGCGGTTCTTGTTCTATTTTTAAGCCAAATTTTTCAAAAACCCTATCTTGAATTAATTTTCTTGCCTGCGCTAATTCATCATAGCTTTTAGCTGAAATATTAGTTAGAACTAAAGCACTTCCTGGATGAACTCTCATTCCAAAAAACTCTCTCCCTTTTAAACCTGACTGTTCAATTAACCAGCCTGTTGGAATTTTATATTCATTACCAACCTTGAAAATAGGGATTTCTGGATATTTTTTTCGAAAATCTTCTGCGATACTCTCAGTTATTTTAACGTTTTTAAAAAAACTGCCCGCGCTCGGGATTTCTTCTGGATCAGGGAGTTTTCTTGAACGAATTTCCACCACCGCTTCCATCACATCCTTAGAAGTTAAATCTTCTTCTTTAATGCCTTTTTTCTTTAGTTCATGTTTTAAGGTCTCATATTTCGGATCCTCTGGCCGACCTTTCGAAAGTTCAAGATTAATTGAAATCACAAAATACTTATCTTTTTTATCTCTTTTAAAGATACTATCTCTATAAGAAAGTTGACATTCTTCTTTAGATAGGGTTTTAATCTCTTCCGTCTCGATTTCAAAAACTTCAACGCCTTTTAAAATATCAACAACCTCTTGACCGTAAGCACCAACATTTTGAATAGGCAATGCACCAACCGTTCCTGGAATCATTGCCATAGCCTCACAACCACTTAAGTTTTTCGAAACTGCAAATCGCACGAATTCGTCCCAATCAACTCCCGAATTAACCTTAAATTCGATTTTTTTGTCATCTTCAAAAACTTGCTCAAAACCTAAAATTTCGTTTTTAATTACAATTCCAGAAAAAAACTTGCTTCGAACGATCGTGTTGCTTCCACCGCCCAGAATAAAAAATGGAATATTTTCTTTTTTAAAAAAGTGCACCGCCGCAGAAAAATCCTCAACACTTTTTACAACCGTAAAGTATTTTGCTCGACCATCAAGTTTCATTGTTGTAAATTTGCCAAAATTAACATCCTGGAAAATCTCTAAGTTTTCGAAAACTATATTTTTCATATTTTAATTATAGCACAGCCCTTATTTTTGCCAAAATAAAAAACTCGCAAATGCGAGATAATATGGTACACCCGGCAAGATTCGAACTTGCAACCGCTTGGTTCGAAGCCAAGTACTCTATCCAGTTGAGCTACGGGTGCTTACTATTAAATTATACCATATTATTTTATTTTTGTGAAGACTATTTTGCAACAAATTTAAAAATTCTATACAACGGCTTTCCATCTATAGAGTTGTTGTAAAATTCTTCATTTGAAAGCTTATATTTATCAAAACTCGGAGCAGTATCTTCGTTATTGATATACTTTTCAATTACATAAAATTCTTTATTTTCTTTCAAAAACGACACATATTTTTCAATCTTAGGTGTAAAGTCCGAACGAATCATATCGCCAGATCCATAAATTGGTGCTTCACCATAGAACCAAACTTTACTATCACCAGTCGAATATTGAGCTGCCGAATAATAAAGAAAATCTCCTACAGCTATTGTTGCATATCTATTCTCATTACGAATTTGTTCTATTGCTTGACGAATTTCTGTTATTTCACCATCATTTTTTGAAACTCCTCGCTGTAAATCAATTTGAAAAACCCCAATACTGTGCGAAATTGCAACCAGTATCCCCAGCAATAAACTCATAAAGATTTTCTTATTTTTATAGTTATAATAGATCGCAACCGCCAAAACTATCGAAATGAAAATCTCAGCCATCAACAAATACCTGTCTACAAAAATCGAGCTCAACGGTGGTAAACTTGCAACGTATAATACTATAATCGGAATAATTGCAATACTCAAAATCAACTGAATATTTTTTTCGAAAACCTTATTTTTCAATTCCCTTTTTATAGCAAAAAATGCAATAACTATAATCGATACTGCCACAATCGAAAGCCAGCCATTTGTTTTATTCACATCCAAGTAGAACAAAAAATTCGAAATCATATTTGGGATTGTCGAAAAATCTATAGCAGGAATCCAAAACTTTTCCTTAACGTAAGCTGTTTGCGCAATAAAAAATGGAATCCACGGTAGATACAAAATAGCAATGATTAAGTGCATCTTAAACCAGCTTTCACCAAAAAAATCATAAAAAATACTATTTTTCTGGTTCTTTCTTATTCTCAAGAATTGAAACCAAGTCTTTTTTCGCTCTAACTCTCTACGCCTACAAACCGAAAAACCTCTATAAATCCACAAAGAAACCGGGATAAGCCCGTAAAGATACTGTGTCCAGATCCCTAAACAAACCACTAAAACATATACAAAACGCCATCTTTTAATTATTTTCGTATCATTTTTAACCATCCAGCCTTCGTAAAAAGCCCGTACCGCAACAACGCCTAAAAACGCAACCATTGTGTACATCCTAGCTTCTTGGGAATAACGAATCAACATCGGAGAAATCGCCAAAAGCCCACTCGATATTAATGCTGTTTTCTTGTTAAAAAGTCGTTTAACTAATAAATAAGCCGCCAAAATTGTCAAAACGCCAAAAACCGCCGACATACTTCTTAGAGCTAAATCGCTTTTACCAAAGAATAAACTCCAAATCTTCAAACAAAAATAGTATAAAGGAGGATGAACATCAACAGATGTATAGTGCCAAATGTCCGCAAAACTAAACCGAATTATATATGCCGAAAAAGCTTCGTCAAACCAAATAGATGCTTTCGAAATCGTAGAAAAAACTATCGCTAAAAAACCAGAGAGAATCGCAAGCAATACAAAACTAGCACGCCATTTTCTTATTTTCGAAAAAATTTTACTCATACTACTTATATTATATCATGGAAAATTTATTGTATTCAAATTTTATAGATCGCTCGGCAACGGGAAAAGTCTTGCAAAATCAGCAACTTCTTTTTTAACTTTTGCGAGTTCTTTAGGGTTGTCACGGTTTTCGATTGCAAACCTCATCCATTCGGCAATTTGCCCCATTTGTTCCTCTTTCATGCCTCGAGAAGTTATTGCTGGAGTTCCTAGGCGGATTCCACTCGGCGTAAACATTGATAACTTATCATTAGGGATCGAATTAGCGTTTAGTGTTAATCCAATCTTATCCATCGCGCGTTCTGCCGCTTTGCCATCAATTCCAAAACTAGAATAAACATCAACTAAAATTAAGTGATTCTTTGTTCCGCCCGTAACAAGCTTAAATCCTCTTTCTGAAAGCTCTTCTGCTAGCTTTTTAGCATTTTTTACAACCTGATTAGCATAATCTTTAAACTCTGGTTGAAGAGCCTCGTAAAACGAAACCGCTTTCGCTGCAATTGAGTGCATCTGCGGCCCGCCTTGCGTTCCTGGAAAAACACTTCTATCAATTAAAGTCGGCAGATTCTCAAGAGTTTTTTCTGGTTTTTTGAGCGGATTCCCCACTTTTCCGTTTGAGAGAATCATTCCTCCGCGCGGACCACGCAGAGTTTTATGTGTCGTGGTTGTAACTACATTAAATCCATAATCAAACGGGTTTTCAAGAACGCCGCCCGCAATTAGCCCAGCAATATGCGCCACATCAGCCATTAACATTGCGCCATATTTTTTACCAATTTTCGAAATTCGAGCATAATCTATTTCACCAGGATATGCTGAAAATCCTACAAGGATAATTTTAGGTTTGTATTTTTCGGCCATTTCTTCAATTTGGTTGTAATTTATTTCACCATTTTCATCCAAACCATATCGTATAAAGTTATAGATTTTTCCACTTCTTGTGACTGGTGAGCCATGTGTTAAATGACCACCTTGAGCTAAATCCATTCCAAGAACAGTGTCGCCAACCTCCAGCCAAGCATTATAAACTGCTTCATTTGCATTTGCTCCACTATGAGGTTGAACATTTGCATGGTCGCATTTAAAAAGCTTTTTAGCACGTTCAATTGCTAAAGATTCAATAATATCTGTATTTTCCTGGCCACCATAATATCTTCTTCCGGGATAACCTTCAGCATATTTATTCGTCAAAACAGACCCTAGAGCCGCTAAAACCTCTCTCGAAACATAATTTTCGCTCGGGATTAATTCTAACCCTTCTCGTTGGCGATATTCTTCACTTTCAATTACGTCAAAAATTTTTTCATCAAACATAAAAATCTCCTTTTATTTAAAGCATTCCTAAATACAAAACCAGTACAAGAATATCACTATATCATTCTCATATTTTACCACAATTAATATTTAAATACAAAATCTCAAAAAATACTTGCGTTTTTTATATCATAAGTAGTATAATTCTATTATGAATAATGAAAAATCCTACCTAGTAAAAATCGGTCAATTAATTCAGGAGTATCGGCTTCACCAAAATCTAACCCAAACTGAATTAGCTGAAAAAATTGGTACATCGCAAAGCGCAATAAATCGCATCGAAAGTGGTAAACAAAATATCACTGTTGAAATGCTTGCACGTATTTCAGAGGAACTTTCTAGCGAAATTATATCTGTTAATTCTCAGAAAAAAACCAATTTTCGAGTTCATGGTGGCCGTAAGCTTTCTGGAGAAATCGAAGTTAAAACTTCAAAAAATGCTGCAGTCGGATTACTTTGCGCCTCTCTCCTAAACAAAGGAAAAACCACTCTTCGCCATGTTGCAAAAATCGAAGAAGTTAATAGGATCCTTGAAGTTTTAAATTCGATCGGCGTCAAAACAAAGTGGTTAAATGATTCCAATGATCTAGAAATTATACCACCAAATGAATTAAATTTCGAAAATATGAATATTGATTCAGCTAAGCGAACTCGCAGTATTTTAATGTTTTTTGGCCCCCTCTTACATCAATATTCTAATTTTCAAATTCCTTTTTCGGGTGGCTGCAATCTCGGAACCAGAACCGTTGAGCCACATCTTGCTGGTCTTAAGCACTTTGGGGCAAATATCGTTGCAGAAACGGATTATTACGATGTCATAAATGAACCCAAAAAGGTTGAAAGAGCTATTCTTTTGACCGAACGCGGCGACACAACTACCGAAAATATCATTATGGCCGCTGCACTTTCAAGCCAAAAAATCACTATTCGCAATGCTAGTCCAAACTATATGGTTCAAGATTTGTGTTTCTTTTTAGAAAAATTAGGTGTTAAAATTGAAGGAATCGGCACTACAACATTAGTAATTCACGGGGTAGATAAAATAAACAAAGATGTTGAATATTATGTGAGCGAAGACCCGATTGAATCTATTACATTTGTTGCTGTTGCCCTAGTGACAAATTCAGAAATTACTATTAAACGCGCACCTATTGAATTCGACGAACTTGAGCTTGCAACGCTTGAGCAAATGGGTGCAAAATTCGAAATTAGCCCCGAATATCTTTCGAGAAATAAAAAAACTCGCTTAGTTGATATTACCGTTAAAAAATCAAAACTACACGCCGCAAAAGACAAATTGCATGCACTACCTTTCCCTGGGATAAATATGGATAATTTACCTTTTCTAGGCCTAATTGCCACAGCCGCAGAAGGTAGAACCTTAGTTCACGACTGGAGCTACGAAAATCGCGCGATTTATTTTACGGAACTTTCAAAGTTAAATGCTAGAATTGAGCTCGTCGATCCGCACCGTGTTTACATATCCGGTCCGACAAAATGGAAATCAGCCGATATCATCGCTCCAAGTGCGCTTCGCCCAAGTGTTGTTGTCTTAATCGCAATGCTTGCCGCGCCAGGAATTTCAACTTTGCGCGATGTCTACAATATTAATCGCGGATATGAAGACTTTGCCGAACGATTAAATTCGCTTGGCGCAAAAATTGAAACTTTATTTTCATAACTAAATAACTCCCATCACTGGGAGTTTTTATTAGTTTAGTTGTATTTATTACAATATTCTGTAGCGTTTTTACGCATCCGATTAGTGATTTCAGAGTTATAGTTACTCATATTTTTAAGTATATATTCCATAACTCTCAAATTAAATTCAATTACCGAATCTTCGCTCAACTTTTCACCATTTAAAATTTCGAAAATCGTCATAATTTCAATCTCTGTATCTGTATTTTCTGTTTCAGAGCTTTCTCTAAGTGCATCCTGAGCTGCTAATATCAGCGACGATTCAATAGCTGTTAATATTTTAATATACTCCTTCCCTAAACTCTGAAAACTTAAGTGAGAAGAAAGAAATTCCTGAAAAGTGCTAGAAAATTTGTTATGCATATCATCCGTAAATCTAATATCTTCAAGGTTCATTTTTACCATTTTTATTCCTCCTTGGCAAAAAAACTAGTAAAAATTATACCATATTTTATATTTTTAGTCAAATAAAAAAGAGCTTTACGCTCAAATTTACTTGGGGCGAATGATGGGATTCGAACCCACGGCCTCCGGTGCCACAAACCAGCGCTCTAACCAACTGAGCTACATCCGCCATAGCTTTAACAATTTTAACACACCCCCAGTTAAAAATCAAGCTTTAAAATTTTGGTTTAATTTCTGGCTGAAAACTTTTTGTAATATTTTGCGTGGATTGTGAGATTCCAGAAGAGCCATAAAAACCAGCCATTCCCGACTGGGAAACATTATCGAATCGATTTTCGCTATCCATTCCTCGTGCTTCCATTCTCATTCTAGTTGCTCGGTCGATTTGATCACCGGTAACCGTATTTTTTTGGCGATTAGAGTTAAACATATAGTCATTATTTTCTCTTTCAATACGCTTTTGACGAATTTGATCAAGGGCTGTCATCGATGATTCCATTTTAGTTTTTTGCGCCATTCTTAGTTGACCTAATTTCGAATCACCGTAAGAACGAATTCTTGATTTACGATAATCGACTGCCTGACGCTGACTAAAACTTTGCGTACTAGCAGCACCAAAACGTCGACCAGATTGAGCTTTAGCATAACCACTAGAGTGTGCAACTTCTTCCAGGTTGGATTTCACGACATAATCATTCAGTTTCATGTTATTATATTAACATAAACATGTTATTTTTTCAAAAAAAGTGTTGCTTTTATAGAAAATTTTTGTTATAATGTTTTTATGCGGGCGTCGTATAACGGCTAATATACCTGCCTTCCAAGCAAGTGATGAGAGTTCGATTCTCTCCGCCCTTTTAGGTACGCCCCCGTAGCTCAGTGGATTAGAGTAAGAGGTTTCTACCCTCCTGGCCGTAGGTTCGAGTCCTACCGGGGGTACCAAGTTTTTATGGAGATTATTTTTATTTATTACTAACACTTTTCGGCATAATTATCGCCGTTTTTCTTTTGACCGTTTTATTTGGTACGCCATATATCCCAACCCACAAAAAAGAACTTATTAAACTTTTCGAAAAACTTAAACTTTTAAAAAACGACATTTTAGCCGATATTAGATCGGGCGATGGTGTCGTTTTAAAAACTGCAAGCAATTTTAGTACAAAATCAATTGGTTTTGAAATTAACCCATTTTTAGTTTTAATTTCAAAAATAAGACTGAGAAACTCCAAAAATACACAAATTTATTTTCGAAATTTCTGGCACACCTCCCCTATCGAAAAAATCACCATTCTCTACACTTTTGGCTCCTAAAAAATAAAAAAGACTTTATTTTTAAAAATAAATATGCTATAATACAAGTATTGGGCCAGTAGCTCAGCCGGTTAGAGCACCTGCCTCTTAAGCAGGGTGTCGAGGGTTCGAGCCCCTCCTGGCCCTCCAAAAAATGAATTTAAAAATCGACGATTGTCTCGCCGATTTTATTTTTTATATTTTAAATTTGCTGAACAATATCCGGTGTAATCTCAATATTTGAACCAGGCTGAGCTTCACCCGAAAGCATTTTTCGTGCAATTGTATTCTCTACAACACGCTGAATTACCCTTCTCATTGGTCGAGCTCCCAATTTTGGATCGTAGCCCATCTCTGCAAGCATCAATCGTGCTTCAGGTGTAACTGAAACTGAAATTTTTTGCCCAGCAAGAGTTTTATTTACTCCTGCAATCATAAGATCAATAATTTGCAATAGATTTTCTTTTGTGAGTGGCTCGAAAACAACAATCTCATCAAAACGGTTTAGGAATTCAGGCCTAAATTCACGACTAGCTATCAAATCATTTACGATGACTTCTTCGGCGCTCGTAGAATCATAACCGCGTGCAATAAGTTCTTGAATCCTTTCCGCTCCAGCGTTAGATGTAGCAATAATAATCGCATCTCTAAACGAGACTTCCCGGTTTTTCTCATCACGCAAAATACCTTCATCCAAAACTTGCAAAAGTGCCGTCAACACATTCGGGTGCGCTTTTTCAATTTCGTCTAAAAGCACAACCGAAAAAGGTTTTTTCATCATTTGAGCAGTTAGCGAACTCGCATCGCGCGATCCATCCGCAATCAACCGCGAAACATCATCAAGATTCACGTATTCATTCAAGTCAAGACGAATAATATTATCTTCACCATTAAAATATACTTCAGAAAGTGCTTTCGAAAGCTCGGTTTTTCCAACACCAGTTGGACCAAGGAATAAGAATGTTCCAATTGGTCGATTCTGGTTTCGAACTCCGGTTCTTGCTCGACGCAAGGCATTTGCAACTACTGAAACAGCCTTTTCCTGTCCAACCATTCGTGCATGAAGTAGATTTTCTAGATTCAGAAGAGTTTCCTTTTCTTCATCAACGTTTGCTGTCGAAATTTTAACATTCATAGTTTGCTCAATAGCTTTTTCAACCGAGATAGCTGTAACAATCTTATTCTCAGCAAAACCGGCGGACATTTCCAGTAACCTAACCGCTCGACCTGGCATCTCTAAATCAAAAACATACCTTTGACTTAGTCGATAAGCTTCTTTAAGTGCTTGAAATTGATATAAAACTCCGTTTTGGTGTTCGAAAAGTAAAAGCTTGTCCTGCATAACCGCCAAAGTTTCATCATAATTGGCCGGATTTACTTGTAGCCTATTCATTGCCTGCGCTAAGGCTGGATTTTTAGCTGAAATCTGTAAAAATCTCTGCTCGTCCATAGTTAAAATCATACGTAAAACCCCGCCTTGAATTATCGGTAGAAGCAAATTCGAAACATCAACTGAACCAACCCCGTCTTCGAAGAATAATTGTGCATTATCAAGACAAATAATAATATTTTTAGCAGCATACGCTTCATTCAAAACATAATTTAGTAAATTTTCAATTTCACCGCGCCCAGGAGCCGCAGCAATCAACGAAGACGCATCTAATGAGATAACTTGTCTAAATTTTAGATTTGAAGGTATTTTTTCATTGCCATTAGCGATTTTTGCTGCAAAAGAATTTACAACTGTCGTCTTTCCAACACCATCAATACCAATAAGAGCAATATTCTGCTTACCTTGACCGCTAAATTGTTCAATCATCTTCGAAACTAACTCTTTGTGCTGTTCCAGATTAGAAGACATTAAAATATTATTCGACACCTGGTTAGTGATATTTACCCCAAAACGATTCAATGTTGGAGTATATCCGAACGACCAGTCTCTTGCGATTCCACCAGTTTTCATCGGAATCTTAGATTTATTAATTAGCGAAAAAATATGGTCATGCCAGAGTACGCCCCTCTCAAGATCTTCAAAATCAACATAAAATTGAGCTAAGAGCGTTTCATAATTTGGAAAATTTCGAACAATAGCTAAAGCCAAAACTGATCCTGAAACGGTTTTAGTTTTTAATTTTTGTTGAATTTGAAGTGCAGTCTGAAAAATATTTTCTGGAGAATTTTGCGGAATCTGAACTAGACTTTCTATTGTAGTTTTTCCAAGCCCAAACCTAGCCGCAATAAATTTTCCACCAGAACTTTCAAGAACAACTTTAGCAATCTGTTCACTTGTTGGGTTTTTTGACAACCTGCCGAGTATATTGCTTGCCATTTGCCCTTCAATAGTGAATTCTGCCGAAGGCGCCAATCTATGCAATTCACCGTTCCACCAGTTAATCAGTATTGTTACAACCGAAACAATAGCTAAAACTATCCAGCCCAAAGCCGAATCCATAAAAATCAAAGAAAAACCACTTATAACGCCAACAATCTTAAGTAAATTTAAGAGAGGTAAAAACAACCTTAGAATATTCATTAAGCGTGATTTTTTTGCTCGTAAATGGTTATAATTAAAACTCATAGCCAGCCCCTTTTCTTTGTTTTAGCTGGCTTCACTTCTTTCTTTAAGCTACTATTTTTTTGCCAAGTCATAAAATCATCACGGATTTTTGGAACAATTTTTGGTGTCCACCCTGTTGTAAAAATAACAACAAGAACTAATGGTAAAACTGGTAAAACTAACCACAACAATAATAAAACCAAGCCCCACAAAGCTTTAAATGCAATAAAAAATACACCAATTATCATCACTATTGTTCTTAAAAAAGCACCGATAAACCGTGAGAAAAGCTTGTCAAAGAATTTTCGAATTCGGACTTCAAGCGAAACATTCGAAACCGCAATCGCATCAATCTGGCGAAACGGCGAAAACCAAGTTTTCACTAATAGTCCAAGAGAAAAAGTATCTATCGACCGCTCAACTCCATCTAATATTTTTTCTGCACGCCAAGCTAGACCTTTTCCATACCACCAAGTTAAAAAAGACATAAACATAATTAAATTATACACTAAAATATTTTTTTTCGCAATTTTGAAAAATAACTTTTTTATGGTAAAATGGGTTTGGGCATAGTAATTGCTTTTTGATTTTTTAAATTAATTTTTGATGAAAGGAAAAATATGGATATACTGATAGCTGCGCTTGGCGTTCTGTTTGGCGGTGCTGGAGCTTTTACGTATCAAAAAATTAAATCTGCAAATGCAAAAAATAACTCCGATAAAATTATCGCCGAGGCAAGAAAAAAGTCAGCCGAAATCCTAGAAAGAGCTAATGAAAAAGCATTAAGAATTACCGAAAAAGCTAACGAAGATGAATCTGAACGACGCAAGGAAATTCGAAAAACCGAAAATCGCTTAGCCGAGCGCGAAGAATCACTTGATCGAAAGCTTGATCAGATTGATTCTCGCAATGAAAAGCTTCGAAATGACGAAATTGAAGTTGAAAAACTTAAAAATGAAGTTAAGGAAATTCGAAAAAAACAGCATGAAAAACTCGAGAAAATTGCAAAACTTTCGAAAAAAGAAGCTGCCGAGAAAATCCTTAAACTTACCGAAAAAAGCGTAACTCAAGATATGATAAACCTAGTTGCAAAACTTCAAAAAAATGCAACTGAAGATGCCGAGGAACGCGCTCAAACAATTTTAGTTTCAGCTATGGAAAGAATTTCTAGTGAAGTTACAGCCGAAAGAACCGTCACTGCTCTTAAGCTCCCAGACGACGAGATGAAAGGCCGGATTATCGGAAAAGAAGGCCGCAACATTCAAGCCCTTCAACGCGAAACTGGCGTAGATATCCTCGTTGACGACACTCCTGGAATGGTTGTTTTATCAAGTTTCGACCCTGTTCGTCGCCAAATTGCTAGACTTGCACTCGAATTATTGATGAAAGACGGCCGAATTAACCCTGCACGAATCGAGGAAGTTGTAGAAAAAGCAGAGCGCGAAATTAATAAAGAAATCAATCGTGCCGGTGAAGATGCTGCACGAGAAGTTGGGCTTTCTGGCTTACCTCGTGAAATGTTACGGCTTTTGGGTGAACTAAAATTTCGAACAAGCTATGGCCAAAATGTTCTTAAACATTCAACCGAAATGGCTAATGTTGCTGGACTCATCGCTGAAGAGATTGGTGCAAATGTAACAATCGCCAAAACTGCCGCACTATTCCACGATATTGGAAAAGCTGTAACTCATAAAATTGAAGGAAAACACGCCCAAATCGGTGCTGAACTTGCTGAAAAATATGGCATGGATCCACGCGTAGTTAACGCTATAGCCGCACACCACGAAGATGTTGAAGCTACTACGGTCGAAGCAATTATAGTTAAAATAACTGACGCAATGAGTGCTTCTCGACCAGGAACAAGAAACGCTTCTGCTGAAAACTTTGTTGAGCGAATGCGCGAACTTGAAAACGTTGCTACAAGCTTTAAAGGTATTAATAAAGCCTATGCAATCTCAGCTGGTCGCGAGATTCGAGTAATTGTTTCCCCTGAAGCCGTCGATGATCTTTCAGCAATTAAAATGGCTCGAGATATCGCTGATAAAATCGAAAGCACAATGCAATATCCTGGCGTAATTAAAGTTAATATCATACGAGAAACTCGAGCAATCGAATACGCAAAATAAAAATATAAATAAAATAGCCTTTCGAAAGGCTATTTTATATTGCTTATATTACTGATTTCTACAGTTAACATTTGAATTAGTTAATCGCGTTACTGAAAACTCTTTACAAATAGGCTCTTCGTTACTTTCAGTTTGCGCCGAGAACAAAGGAACCGGGAAGCTAGTATCGTTAAATCCAATTCTACTCTCCACGCGCCTTAACTGTGTATTAGCGCGACCAGTTGAGTCAACTCTTGGCTGAACACCAGCAAAATCAACTACAGTATTACCATTCAATAATTCAACCCTAAAGTTCGAATCATTCATTAACGGCGTTAAGCGCAAATATAGAACATCACGAGGATCGACACTTCGGCCAATATTTACCGTTGTTTCGCAAGCATACGCATTAGAATTTGCATCCATTCTATCCGAACACCTTGTAAAAGTATAGTCGGTAGTTGCTTGCGAAGAAGATTCATTTCTTCGAACTGTTGGCATATTTGATACGTTTGAACTTAATGCACTAGTACTGTTTGTTGGATAGAAAAGCATCTCGCTTGCACCATTTCCATCATCTGGGTATGGTGTATCCATAATTGAAGACGACCCTCCAACACCTGGAATATAACCATAGAATTGAGCTTTCAAAATAGCAGGTCGGTTCTGGTTGCGCCAGTTTCGTGAATCAATCCTTGGGCGTACCGATGGATTACTTAATAAGTCTAATGCGATATTATTACCGTTTGTCATATTTTCTCTTGAGTGCCATCGAATACGCACACGATTGAATGCTGTAGTACCCCTAAGATTAATCACCGAAGGCGAACCGTCATTGGTTCTTCCTAGAAAATCAGCAGTATTCATTCTTAATTTTACACATGTATACGCCTGGTTTAAACTTGCATCGTTACTTGCTCCACCGGCTCCAGAGGTTGTTTGAATAATTGTTTCACCGCTAGGATTACCAATTCCTGCAGTCGCTAGAGTATAACAACTCTCATTTTGGATTGCATCTCTCATAGCGTTACAGTTATAGGTTACCCCTTCAAAACTACCCGTTCCAGATGGCCCACAGGCCGATCGGAATATTCGCAAAAACCTTTTTGCATCTTCAACTCCAGCCTGCGCGCTATCGTAAGCACTCTGCGAAAGATCTAACTTGCTAGCTTGCTCTTGATCTCGAAACATAAGCCTAAGGAAGCTTGCCGACATAATCGAAACCAAAACACCAACAACCATGACGATAAATATTGAAACGCCACCTTTTTTAAAATTCTTACTACTCTTCATTGTTTCTCCTTAATATCGTACCGGAAGTTCCTTGGTATAAGTCGTTACAATCTTTCCTTGACCGCCAGATTGTGTTTGCGACCACAGATATGTATCTGCAGATTGTTTAATTATTTCTGCCGGCTCCGAAAGAGAACGGGCGGTCCTTCCATCAGAACCATGTGTTCGCCACAATCTTAACGTATTAGAAAGTGTTCCACCCCGAATTCGCAATTGCTCATTACATCTCTCCGTTGTAACATCTCGCTCGTTCTGATTGCCACCTACAGCACAAGTATTAATCGTTCCTCTAGCGATCAACCAAGCATCAACAGTTTTAACCCCAGGGTCAATAGTAATGTTTCCATTTGCAATAATTATTATTTGCCTAAAATCATTATCACTATTCACAGTCCTATCGCTATTCACAATATCGCCAGAGATTCGAAGATTGTTACCATAGATAACCTCTGTTCGCCTGCTTGCGGTTAGGCCATTTATTGTAGTATTATTGTTATTATGAACAGTGACTCTTGTTGTTGTATTATCTAAGTTTGCCCTAGGGAACTTAGAAGAAATTGAACTAATAACCGAATCAATACTTGGAGCTCCTTGTCCAAAATTACCTGTTGAAGTATAGTTTTCAATAGCTAATCGACGTGTGCTTTGTGAAGATTCTGTGCGGAAATTTCGAATAGTTCCGCCCGTTATAGCTTCATACTCGACCCAAGAACCCAATACGCCTTCCCTTGTTGGAGACAAACTAGTTCTAATACCTGCGCGAGAAAATACACCATTTCCCCAGAACTGAACTTTTGGCATTTTTACAACCTTAATACAGATTGGCGCACTGTGCCTCCACTGTCTATTGTTTGCTTCTTGCTCAGCCCTACTTTGCGTGTCTAGCATTCTGTATGGTGAGATGGAAAGCGCCACACAATATCGCGTTCCAACTTCAGCCCCATCTTCGATTTCAGGAACAAAGTCCGCAATTCTTGTATTTCTATCATACGATCTTCCAGAGCTATCTTCTCTAACAACTCTACAATTTTCTAACACCTGATAAACTTCTGAGTAGAAATTGTTTGCAGCACAAGTATCACCGTTTTCGTTATCTCGCCTATTATTTACGGTTACGCGACCTTCCCTGGCAGCAGGAACGCGCCAAGTTGTAATTTTGTATCTTATCGGAGAAGTTCCCGTTCCGTTGTCAGGCACTTCAATTTCTTCACCATTATTTGGATCTGGTGGAATTCTACCATCGGTTGGCACATCAATATCACCACCCGAACAGTTTTTAATTTTATCTATCTTCACACAAGGAGTAACATCAAAATTATATGGAACATATACACAAGCTTCATTTGTTCTTTGATTAAATCTGTTACGGTTGTCTGTACCTCCGGGCTGAGACTCAATACTGTACGCCATACTTGAACAAATAGTTTTTCCAGCCATTTGTTTGGTAACTTTAAATATTTCGCCATTTTCATTTGTACTGTTAACCGTATCTTTTAAAAGACCTTGATTAATTAAAGTTTTACGAGGTTCATAGCCATATTTGCGCCAAAAGAATCCACGATGCTCACTAATAGGCGTATCCCCACTACCGTTATTTCTAAATGTAGTATAAGATCCAAAACCTTGAACATCAGGCTTGTTGAAATCTTTACCGATTACAGTATGTTTAAACGAAACCCACTGGCCAACTTTTGCAGTTTGTGGATTGTTTCGACCATTGCTTTTAAATCTTGTATCATCAGATCTAATGCTTTGGCTCGAATCCAACACCGCAGCCTTGGTGCTTGACTCAATATTGAACTTAATTGGCGCACTAATGCGGATGCTTATATCGCGGCTATAACAGTTTCCAGGATTATTAGGATCACCCTGAACATACTCATACGGGTCTTGATGGGCGGGGTAAGGTGGCACTGGTTTTCTCGGATCTGTACTAATCTTTGGAGTAGCGCATTGGTGGAGAGAAAATGTAAGATAATCACCGTCTTTAAACTTATTAAGAGCTTCTGGCTTAATAGTTACCTTTATAACACCGGTACGTTTTAACTCCCCTGGGTGAGCTCTATAGCTATGAGAAGCTCCTTGCCCAGCCTCACCCTTCGCTTCAAGAGGATCAGTATCAAGATATCTAGCATCATGACGGCGCGCATTAATCCTAACATTAACTGCAGAGCCTGATTGAGTTAAATTCTTACAAGGTAAAACAGCAGTATTTATATAAAAAGTCCTATTATCCTCACTAAGTTCAAAGTTCTTCTTTTCATAAACAGCATTAACATTATTGTCACCATGTTTATCAGAAGAGATCCAGTTTGCTGTTGCAATAGTATTCTGATCATTATACTCATCGAAAAATGTCTTGCTTCCATCATAAAGAACCTCATACATCGTAAATGATCTACACGCATCTCGCAACTGTCTTCGCACAACTCCAGGAACGTCTGCACTTGCGCCTTTAGAAAAAGATATAACGCCAAATAGGGATAGCGCTATAGCTAAAAAGATTTTTTTACTATCCATTAATAGCATCCTCTACACTATTAATTTGAACTCCAGAAGGGTCCATTCTGTATATATTGCGTATATTTTCAATTTTAAGACTTGGGCTTTGGCCTTTTTCTACCAATTCTTTTAGCGTTTTATATGTTTCTTCTTGATTTTTTGTACCAATCGAGAACCTTATCGCTACACAGTTGGCATCTTTCTCGTTCCCCGACATCTTTGCAATTTCTTCACCCAAAGCTTTTGAGTTTTTCTCATATGCATCTTTTGGCCCTTTTATATTGTTGTATTTATCGATAATTTTATCGTCACAAACTGTTCCAACAGGGCTCTTTAATTTAGTTATATCGTTGTTGTATCTAACAAACTGAAAGATGTTTGCTCCCAAACTTAAAATAGCAATAGTTAAAACTAAGCCAAGTGTTATTTTATGCCTCTTCATTTTTATAATTTCCTTCCACCTTTATAAAAAATTATAGTTTTCCTAAGCCCCATTATAAACAAAAGCGTTATAAAAATCAAGTTTTTATAACAAAATTACAAAATTAGCTTGACATTTTTTATGTTTTATGGTATTATTTAAGCAGAGTTGATTTGAACCTTAAAAAATAAACACATTGGATTGGAGGGCATTTATCATGTCTGCTAAAAAGAATAAATTTGCGAAATTCGCAAAGTTTGGTATCGTTTTGCTTTCAACTGTTACAATTGCAACAGTTGCTCAATCTCAACAAGGTAATGTATCACATCATGTGTATGCTGAAGAAGTCAGCCAGCCTGACTACGATTCATGGAGAATGTTTTACGTGCATTCTGCAGATTACCCTAACGACCCTAATGATGGTGGTATGGCAGGTCGAGTGATTACACCTGACTCACCATACGTCGTGGGTAATGAATCCTTCAGGGCTCCCGGAACCTATAGTCGCTATGAGGTATTCGATGATACCGGTAAGCGCTATAACCCTGGTGATACTATAACAGTAGATGATCCAGTAGTAAACCATGTCAACGAAGAAGATAATAATATTTATTATTATTATTATCCGTTAGACCCAAGTGCTAGTGAAACACCTGCACCTGCGCCAAGTACTTCACCTTCAACAAGTGAGGCACCTGCGCCAAGTACTTCTGAGGCACCTGCGCCAAGTACTTCACCTTCAACAAGTGAGGCACCTGCGCCAAGTACTTCACCTTCAACAAGTGAGGCACCTGCGCCAAGTACTTCACCAAGCACAAGTGAAGCAGCAAACAAGGATCATGCAGTAGAAAAACCATCTCAAAAAGCAGATGATAAAACTACTGCAACTGATAAAGCTAAAAACGCTACCGATAAGAAAACCGATAGCAAAAAAGCTAAAGATCAGGTGAAAACTGAAAAATCTGAAGGTGCTACTAGTGAAAAAACTGTAGCAGCTAAAGATAATTCTACAAGCAAAACCGCTGAAGCATCTGCTCCAGCAGAACAAGCAAAAGCCGTAAAAGCTAACACTAACGCGAATTCGCAAGACAATATTGTTAAAGAAGCTGATGGTACAGTAGATACCGCAGCAGTTCATAACGACAATAATGGTGGATTCCTCCTAACAATGTTAGGATTCGTTAGTGCAGCTGTTATTGGGCTGTTCAAAAATAAAAAAGAAGAAAAATAATGTTTTTCTTCTTTACGCTAAAATCAACTCTCCTTACCCTTAACCCGCTTTAAAAAGCGGGTTTTTTCATAACGTCAGCCAATTTTTTCCTACAGAGACCTCAACTTTTAGTTTAACCGGCAATTCTGGTGCAACATCTTCCATCACATTTTTTAGAATTTCAGCAACTTTATCTGCATTTTCTTCTGGCGTTTCTATTAAGATTGAATCGTGAATCTGCAAAATTTGTTCACCCAAGCCCGCTTGCGTAATTTTTTCGTCAACAATAAGCATCGCTCGCTTCATCAAGTCGGCTTCAGTTCCTTGAATTGGCATATTTTGCGCAGCTCGTTTGGCCATTTCGCGAATCATATAATTACTCGAATTTATATCTGGCGTAGGTCGCCTTCGACCAAAGAATGTTTCAACATAGCCTTCATTTTTAGCTTTCTCTAAAGTTTTATCCATAAAATCCTGAATCGGCTTATGCGCATTAAAATATTCTTCAATATATTTTTTTGCCTCATAAAAACCAACACCAATTGTACCTGAAAGATTATGTGCACCAACACCATAAAGAACGCTAAAATTAATGATTTTCGCAACACGCCGCTGATCTTTCGAAACATCTTCTATTGGAACACCAAAAACTTCGCTAGCCGTTTTTGCGTGAATATCCAAATCTTTCTCAAAAGTTTCAACGAGTACCTTATCTCCCGACAAAACAGCCGCAAGACGCAACTCAAACTGCGAATAATCCGCCGAAACCAGAAGATTTCCATCCTTAGCCACAAAACCTTCACGAATTTTTCGACCAAGATCTGACCTGATTGGAATATTTTGTAAATTTGGATTACTCGAAGAAAGCCGACCTGTTGTTGTAATATCTTGAGCGAAAGTGCTGTGAATTCGATTGTTTTTATCAGCAAGTTTCGGCAAAGCATCGACATAGGTATTTTTCAATTTCGAAAACTCCCTAAAGCGTTCAATTTTTTCAATAATCGGGCTAAATTCACGCAATTTATCTAATTCTTTTTGACCCGTAGAAAAACCATTTTTTGATTTTTTAATACCTTTTGTTGGCAAAGCTAAATCTTCAAACAGAATTTTCGAAAGTTGAAGCGGACTCGCCACATTAAACTCCCTGCCCGCAATTTGAAAAATTTCAGATTCTAGTTCAGCAATCTCTCTGGCAAAATTCTCACTCATTTTTGCAAAAATATTTGGACAGATTTCAACACCAGCTTGCTCCATCTTGAATAAAACTCTACTCATTGGGAAGTCTAATTTTTCAGCAATTTCGCGAATTTTTGGTACTTTTTCAAGCTTTTTCTGTTGTTCTTCAAAGATAATTCGCATTGCTGAAACTCTGTTTTTTGGTTCATTTTCATTTATTTTTTCACCAAAAATGCCGCTCAAAGTTTTATCACGAATTAACGCATTTAATAAGAATTCCATCTGTTCAATATCATAAATTTCCCGCCAATCGCAAAAATCGATATTATTTTTTGCTAAACTGTGAAATGTTTCTTTTGCGTTAAAAAAAGCCGTCTTCGTATTTTCAAAAAATTCCTGAAATTTCAAAAAATCTTCAACTTTAAACTGAGAAATGTTCTCAAAATCTGAGACAAAAATCCGTTTTGAATCCTGGTCAAGATCAAAGAAAACCATTTTTTGATCCTTTTTAAAGAAATCTTTGGCTTTAATTTCTGGCAAAAAATCAAGATTTTTTGTTTCACGTTCAGGTTCACTAAAAATATTTATCTGATTACTATTTTCAAAATTTACTGAACTTGCCCTCATCTCTTTAGGAATTTTTTTAACTAAAGAGTTAAATTCTAATTTTCGAAGCTCCTTCAATACTTCTTCATAGTTAAAATTATGAATATCGGCAGCATCAAAATCAATTTCAACTGGCGCATCCAAAAAAATTTTAGCAATCTCTTTGCTCATAAATGCCGATTCTTTGCCGTCTTCAAGCTTCTTTCGCCAAGATGGTTTAATCTTATCTAAGTTTTCGTAGATCCCCTCAAGAGTAAAGAATTCCTGCAAAAGTTGAGTTGCCGTTTTTGGTCCAATTCCCGGAACACCAGGAATATTATCACTTGAATCACCTTGAAGCGCTTTTAAATCTAAAAATTGAGCCTGTTTTAAGCCGTATTTTTCTTCAAAATATTCAAGATCAAACTCTTCAATCTCTGAAAAACCTCGCTTCATTGCAAAAACTTTTGTATTTTGATCAATTAACTGTAGCATATCAAGATCAGATGTAATCAAATTAGCCTCAACACCAAGTTTATTAGCTTGAAGCGCTAGCGTTCCTAAAATATCATCCGCCTCATAACCATCAGTCTCAAAAAGTGGCCAACCCAAAGTTTTCAAAAAATCCTTCAAAAGTGGAATTTGCTCATAAAAATCATCTGGAGCTTTTTTTCGACCAGCTTTATATTCAGGGTAAATCGCACTCCTCTTAGCGGTTGAAGTTCCTTTTTTGTCCCAAGCTACCACCACATAATCTGGTTTCAGTTTTCGAATTACCTCAAAGGCCAGACTCGCAAATCCAAAAACTCCGCCGGTTGGCGTTCCATCTTCAAGGCTTAAATTTTTCATTGCGTAATAACCCCTATAAAATACGCTTTTTCCATCAATAATCACTAGTTTTTTCATTATCTTTAATTATACCACGCTTGAGAATATTTTTCACTTTTGATAAAGTACTGTTTTTATGCTATTATAATAATTATGGTTAAAATCTCAATTGATGAAACTGGAAATCTCGGTGAAGGCGGTGGTGATTATTTTGTAATTGCTGCCAGTGTCATGAAAACTCCTGAAGCTCAAAAAAAGGCCGCAAGACTAATTCGAAAGACCCAAAAAAAGCGGTTTGGTGTTTTTCGAAAAGAAATTAAATTTAGTGAAATGAATTTTGAAGAACGAGTTGATATTTTAAATCAAATTGCTTTAATCGATAATGTTTATATTTATTACATTGCTATCTATAAACCTAATGCAGCGATTCTACGCAAGCTGCCTCATAATCTAGCCTATAATTACTTTTCTGGAATGTTAATTGATCGTATCGTTAGTGATTTCAATGAAGATATCAAGGTCGTATTTGACCAGCGCTCAACTGCTATAAAATCTCAAAATTCACTTCTTGAATACATCACTATCCGCGCAGCAACTAACCCAAACTTTAATCGCACAATTTTTGTTACTCAAAAAGATTCGCGTAGTAGTAAGCGTCTCCAGTTTGCAGACGTTATTGCGGGTGCTATCGGAAGCTTTTATCGACACAGTGGCGACACTTCCCTGATCTCTATTATTGAGCCAAAAATTATAAAATGCCATTGCGAAGAATATCCTGAAGCCAATTTTATAAACCCCTTTCTCAAAAAATAAATAGGGCCTTTAGCCCTATTTTTAATTATTATGGATAAAATTAGCGATGTTTATTGCAGCCTGAACCCCTGTTGAAGCCGCCACTACAATTTGTTTTTGAGAATTTTCTAAAATATCACCAGATGCATAAACTCGCGGAATATTCGTTTCAAAACTTGAATTTACAATAATTTCACCCCTATCGTTCGTTTCAACTCCCGATTTTTTAGCAAAATCAGAATTTGGGTTCAAACCGATAAATTCGAAAATTGCCGCCGATTTGATATTGAAAGTTTTTTCACCCTCTTCGGTCTTTTGCTGAACTTGTGCACCAATTATTTTTTCACCAAAATCGGTTTTCTCAAATAACAATTCTTTAATCTCAGTTTTTAAAAACAGATTAATTTTACCTCGTTCAACCGCTTCAAACAGCCTCTTTTGAAGTATCTCTTGTGCTGAAATTTGATTTCGAACTAAAAGATTCACTTTCGAAAACTTACTCAAGAACAAAGCTTCTGTAATTGCCGAGTTTCCGCCACCAACTGCAATCAAATCTTTTCCTGCGTAAAACGGACCATCGCAGGTAGCGCAAGTGTGGATTCCGCGCCCAAAAAACTCTTCTTCACGAGGGAGTCCAAGCATTTTATAGGAATTTCCGGTTGCAATTAAAACTGTTTTCGCCTCTAAAAAACCACCATCAATATTTAATTCTATAAAGTTTCCTTTGTCCGAAAATTCTAAAACTTCACCATAATCAAACTTTGCACCAAATTTTTCGGCCTGAACTTTCATTTTTTTCGAAAGCTCTAAACCAGAAATACCCTCATCAAAACCAGGATAATTCTCGATTAAATCTGAATTTGTTACGATTCCGCCAAATGCTGATTTTTCAAAAACTCGAACCTCCAGCCCATCGCGAGCGGCATAAATTGCCGCGCTAAGGGCTGATGGACCAGAGCCAATAACTACTAAATCTACCACTCTATTCAATACCCTGCAAGTCTGGTTGTGGAACTTCCTCAAAATCCGGAATCAACATTACGATAAATTTCAAAGGTGTATTCGGAGCAATACTCTTTGAAGAATCTTCATTATTAGGTGATCCTTGAGCACCATAAGCTTTATCTGCGGGAATTGTTAATTCGCGAACTCCGCCAACTTTCATTCCTTTCAAACCTTCACTCCAGCCTTTAATTACGCCCCATTCGTTTTTTTCCTTCTTAAAGACAACTGGAGACTTTAAACTACCATTCGAAAAGCTACTATCGAACACTGTTCCATCAGGTTTCCAGCCAATATAGTAAGCCTGGAATTTCGTTGTTGAGTCGGTAATTTCTGCACCATCACCTTCTTTTAAATCTACCTTTGAAAGTTCTTTTACGCTCGCAGCATTAAATGCACTTGGAGTTTTTTCATACTCTTTAAAAGTATCATAATATTTTGCTGAAAGTTCTTTAGCTTGAGCTTCAACTTTCTTTTGATATTCTTGGTAAGTTTTCAAAAGTTGTGATTGCTTTTTTTGATCTTCTTGTTGAGTTTTAGTTTGCAAGAATGATGAAGCATAAAGCGCAACTGTTGAAACTATTGTTAAAATTAGAATTCCCCAAATCGATACGCGTAACCAAGTTGGTGTTCCAGTTTGTAATGAATTTTTCTTATTTGCCATTTTTCCTCCTAGATTATTTTTCCGCCATTTTTTACGGCTTTTTCTTCGATTTTTTGCATAATATCCCGAATTTCATCACCATTTAAAGTTTTTTCGAAAGGTGTGATCTTGAACCGAATTGAAATATTTTTTGTACCATCGCCGTTATTAAATATATCTATTGGCGAAGTTTCAATCTCAACACCCTTAAATTCACTCGAAATATCTTTAAAAATTTCAAAAATTTCAGCAAATTGCCGTGATTCATCAACGTTTATTGAAATATCACGCTCAACAGATTGGAATTTTGAAAAATCTTTAATTTTAACACTTGTTCTTCCTGTATTTTCAAGCAAAATCCCCAAATCAAGTTCAAAACCGGCAGTCGATTCTGGTAGTTTCAAAGCTTTTTGAATCTTTTTCTTAAATTCACCAATTACACCCAAGATCTTTTTGTCTTCAGAATTTGAAACCTGAATTAGAGCCGAACGTTTTGGTTCAAATTCGGTTGAAAGTGGTGATTTCGAAAGGTCAAATTTTACGAATTCAACTTTTAAGCCAAGCTTCTTAAATAGAAATTCTGCATAATTTTTAGCCTCGAAAAATACATTTTCACCCTTACTTTTTGCGTAAACAAAGGCTAGTTTTTTCTGCTCAAACGGAACATTTTCTTCATTCAAGCCAAGCGTTTTTTCAGTTATTTTATTCATTTCGAAAATAGCGAATTCG
>QWCT01000221.1_pt1 | contig 42963 bp, 29 predicted proteins | sample 1972681 | NCBI WGS metagenome assembly QWCT01 (sample SAMN09866701, study PRJNA288562) | Human oral metagenome isolate pre3_saliva, whole genome shotgun sequencing... | isolation source: mouth | host: Homo sapiens | place: USA: California | reverse complement strand
GTATCACAACTTCATGCGCCAGCCGCATGTCGTGGTCACCGTGACGGGCTATACGCTCTACGGCTACGAGGCAAGTTCCGGAGCCTCCATCCGCGTGGGCGCGCCCCTCAAGTTGGATCGCAAACTCAGCTTCGAGGCCTCATCGGGCGCCGACATTCAAGTGGACCGAGTCCAAGCTCCGAAATTTAAAGTGGAGGCTTCGTCGGGCGGCGAGGTGAAACTGTACAATGTACTGACGGATCTCATGGAGGCAGACGCTTCGTCGGGCGCAAGCATCACGCTGAGCGGGCGCACACAACGGGCGAAATTCGAAGCCAGCAGTGGTGCCACGCTGAAAGCTGAGCGACTCTCGGCGCAACACGCGGAAGCCGAAGCCTCATCGGGCGGAGAAGTGACGTGCAACGCAGCCACGCTCGTGGTCGACGACGACACCACCAACGGAACCGTGCGTAACGTAGCCAAATAACGAACGACTCTCCCTCACATTCTTCAACAGTCAGCCAACGACTGCGGAAGAGCGTGGGGGAAGAGTGCTTGTTTGCATAAGAATATGATACATCTTGAAAACATACACAAGACTTACCGCGGCGGACAGCCGTTGCACGTGCTCAAAGGCATCGACCTTGACATCGAACGGGGCGAGTTTGTGAGCATCATGGGCGCTTCCGGTTCGGGGAAGTCGACTTTGCTCAATATTTTGGGCATTCTCGACAACTATGACGAGGGACTCTACACGCTCAACGGCGTGACCGTGAAAGATCTCAGCGAGTCGAAGGCGGCGGACTACCGCAATCGCATGATTGGCTTCATCTTTCAGTCGTTCAACCTCATCGGCTACAAAACGGCGCTCGAGAATGTGGCCTTACCCCTCTACTATCAAGGCGTTTCGCGCAAGGAACGCAACCGCCGCGCCATGGAACACCTCGAACGCCTCGGCTTGGACAAATGGGCCGAGCACTATCCCAACGAACTCTCGGGCGGTCAGAAACAACGTGTGGCGATTGCGCGCAGCATCATCACGAATCCGCAGGTTTTGTTGGCCGACGAACCCACCGGCGCCCTCGATTCGAAGACGTCGGGCGAGGTGATGCAACTGCTTACCGACCTGAATGCCGAAGGACGCACCGTGGTTGTCGTCACCCACGAGAGCGGTGTGGCTTATCGCACGAAGAAAATCGTGCACATACAGGACGGTTTGATCGGACGCATCGAAATCAATGATCCGAATCAGACCATGCCTTTCGGAGAACTCATGAAATAGACGCGACATGTTGCAAGAGATTTTCGCGCATTTGGCGCAAAACAAACTGCGCACCGCACTTACCGGCCTCAGTGTGTCGATGGGCATTTTTCTTCTCGTCTTCTTATTGGGTGCAGGCAACGGACTCATCCACGCTTTCGAGTACAATTCGGGACGCTTCGCCGACGATGTGGTCTCGATTGTCCCGGGCTACGCTTCGGAAGCCTACAAAGGCTTCAGCAAATGGCAAGACGTAAAGATGGACGATCGCGACTTTGAAAACACGCGTTCGGCGACACAAACGCAAATCAGTGAAGCTGCGCCGACCATCTCCCTATCCGGACTCGTCATGGTCTCGGGCAAACATCGCCTCGAGGGAAGTTTCGACGGCGTGTTGCCCGTTGCGGCCGAGATGGAGCGCATTGTCCTGAACGCGGGGCGCTTTATCGACGAAAACGACTTACGCGAGCGCCGAAAGGTGATGGTGGTCTCGACTCGCATGGCCGAAGATTTCTTTGGGTCGGCCACTTCTGCCGTAGGACAGGTGGTCAATGTCGATTCGATGGCTTTTCGCATCATCGGCGTGCGCGCTAAGGCCAACGACATGGAGCAAACCAAAGCGCAAGTGCCGTTTTCCACCCTGCGCACGGCTTTTAATAAAGGCGTGTCGGTGGGTTCCATCGAATTGCGCACCGACGCCGGTAAGCAAGACGAGACGATGCAGCAGCTCGATCAGCACATTCGCCAAACCATCGGCCACCGTCACGGTTTTAATCCCGAGGATCAGACAACACTGTGGATCGACAACAAAGCCGAGGGCGCGAAAGAACGAAATACCGCCACGCGCATTTTGCGCACCGGCTTGTGGGTGGTGGGCATCCTCACTTTGTTGAGCGGCGTGGTGAGCATTTCTAACATTATGCTCATCACCGTCAAGGAACGCACCCGCGAGTTCGGCATTCGCAAAGCACTCGGCGCGCGCCCTTGGAGCATTTTGCGCAGCGTCTTGGCCGAAAGCGTCGTCATCACCCTCCTTTCGGGCTATGTCGGCCTCGTTGCCGGCATTGCCGCCACAGAATGGATGAACCATGTGAGCGGCGAACGCGTGTTGGTCATCATGGATTCGAAGTTTTACTTCTTCCTCAATCCCACCATCGACCTCGGTATCGCTTTCGGCGCGCTGACGCTGCTCATCATCGCCGGACTCATCGCCGGATTCTTCCCGGCTCGCAAAGCGGTGCTCATCAAACCCATCGTGGCACTCAACTCAAAATAGATCCACTATGTTCGATATTGACAAATGGAGGGAGATCTTCCAAACGCTGATGCGCAACAAATCGCGATCGCTCCTCACCGCCTTCGGCATCTTTTGGGGCGTGTTCATGCTTGTTCTCTTGATGGGTGGCGCAAAGGGCATGAAAGCGATGATGCAAAGCAACTTCGACGGCTTTGCGCAGAACGCTTATTGCGCCGCCGCCCAAGAAACGACAAAACCCTACGACGGGCTTGCCTCCAACCGCAAGTGGTCGTTCGAAGTGGCCGACATCGACCGACTGCGCCGCCAAATTCCGGAAGCACAAGTCGTCACCCCGGTGATTTTCAACTGGACGAAGTTCAAATGCGGCAACCGCTCTTCGCAAGGTTCGGCCAAAGGGGTGCGACCGGACTACACCGAAGTGGAAAACCCCAAACTCTCGCACGGACGCTACATCCAAGAGAGCGATCTGCGCGACTATCGCAAAGTTTGCGTCTTGGGACAGAAAGTGGCCGCCGAACTTTTCCCCGACGTCGACAACCCGGTGGGCAAATACGTCGAGATGGGAGGCATCTATATTCAAGTGATCGGCGTTTCGTCCCTCACTTCCAACGTTGGCGTGGGAGGACCGGCCTCGCGGTCGGTCTATCTGCCTTTCACCACCATGCAGCGTCTGCAGCACTACGGCAACAACTTCGACATGCTGGCCTTGACTACGCGCCGCGGCCACACGGTGACCTCAATTCAGCACAAAGTCGAACAGGAAATCAAGCAACTACATCGCATTGACCCCAACGATCAACAAGCCCTCATGAGCATCAATGTGGAATCGATGTTCCAAATGGTGCAATCGCTCTTCGACGGCATCAATATCCTCGTTTGGCTCATCGGCATCGGCACCTTGCTTTCCGGGAGTATCGGAGTTTCGAACATTATGATGGTCGTTGTGAAAGAACGCACCACCGAAATCGGTGTGCGGCGTGCGATTGGCGCTCGTCCCGCGCAGATTTTAATGCAAATCCTCACCGAAAGTGCCATTCTCACGCTCCTTGCCGGACTGACCGGTATTGTTGTGGCGGTTTTGATTCTCGTTGCCGCCGAAAGCGGTATCGGGGGCAATTTTCCCGCGCTGCCTTCGGGGAGTTTCCTCATCTCTTTCTCCATGGCACTGGGCTCGGCTTTCTCACTTTCGGGCTTGGGTGTGCTGGCCGGCGTCGCTCCCGCTTTGCGCGCCCTCGCCATTAAGCCCATCGATGCCATCCGCGACGAATAAGTCCACTGCTGCCGCTTGCATTTGCCCTGCGATGGCGCGACCCTCACGAATTTTCCGCCAAGACTCCACAACATTCAATAAAAACGCCACAACTTTCGGGCAAAACTCCACGACTTTCAGTCGAAAGCCCACGACTTTTTATTTCACCCTTCCTCTCCTTATTTATTTAGTCACTTCTTCATAGATATAGCCCCCCGTTGCTCCGTCACTCCTCCCAACACTCAGCGAAGCCCGCGCTGCTATTCACCATTTGTCTAAACCCCTGCTCGCCTACTTGCAAATGAAAACCCCAATCACAATGAAAAAGACCTTCAAAATCCTCGGCATCGTGCTCGTCGTTGCCTTGTTCGTCGGAACCTTTGTCTTCCTCTATCAGAAATCGCGCCCTAAAGCACAGCGCTTCGAGGTCATCGAAGTGAAGCGCGCCGACATTCACCGCAGTACCATCGTGACCGGCACGATTGAGCCCCGTGTCGAAGTCGATGTCAAGCCCCAAATTTCGGGCATTGTGGCCGAAATCTTCAAAGAAGCCGGCCAATCGGTGCAGAAAGGCGAACTCATCGCGCGCATCAAGGTGGTGCCCGACATGGCGCAGCTCAACAGCGCAGAAAACCGCGTGAAACTCGCGCAACTCTCCTCGCAACAGGCCCTCCGCGACTTTGAACGCACGAAAACTCTCTACGATCAGAAATTAGTCTCGGCCGAAGAGTTCGAAAAAGCGCAACTTGCCCTCCGACAACAGCGCGAAGAACTAGCCAACGCCAAAGATGCACTCAAGATTGTGAAGGAAGGCGTGAGCAACTCCATGGCCGGCAACTCCACCACCCTCGTACGCTCGACCATCGACGGCACGATTCTCGACATTCCCGTCAAGGTGGGAAATTCCGTCACGATGAGCAACACCTTCAACGACGGAACGACGATCGCCACTGTGGCCAACATGAACGACCTGCTCTTCAAAGGCAATATCGACGAGACGGAAGTGGCGAAACTCCGCAACGGCATGGAATTGGGCATCACGGTCGGCGCCGTTACCGACGTGCGCCTCACCGCGCGCCTCGAGTTCATCGCGCCCAAAGTGAGCAGCGGCACCACGGGCAACCAGTTTGAAATCAAAGGTGCCCTGCTGCAGAGCAAAGGCGTGACCCTCCGCGCCGGCTACAGTGCCAATGCCGAAATCATTCTCGACGCTCGTTCGCAAGTCCTCTCGCTCCCCGAGTCGGCCGTGAAATTCGAAGGCGGCAAAGCCGTGGTCTACGTGCAAACCGGCGACAAAGACGCGAACACCTTCGAGCGTCGTGTGGTGCAAACGGGTTTGTCGGACGGAGTGAACATCGAAATCCGCAGCGGTCTCCGTATCGGAGAGAAAGTGCGCGGCAACGAAATCAACGAACAGCCCTAATCTCGCGCTTGCTATGAAACTACTCTACACTCTCTTCGCCTTTTGCTCGGCTTGTAGCCTCGCGGCACAAACCCCGATGACGCTTCGCGACTGCATCGAGCGCGCTCAGCAACGCAACATCAAAGTGCGGCAGGCAGAAATCAACCAAAAGCAACAAGCCCTCCAGTTGGACGACGCGCGCAAAGCCGTTCTTCCCGAAGTGAGCGGCTCGGCCGGTGAGAATCTCTCCTTCGGACGTGGGCTCACCGCCAACAACACCTACGAAACGCGCAACACGAATTCAACTTCGCTCTCCGTTTCGGCTTCCATGCCCCTCTACACCGGCGGACGCCTCACCCATCGACGAAAACAAGCCGCGCTCAACCTCCAAGCGGCCGGCGCCGATGCCCGACGTTTGGCAGAAGAACTCCAACTGCAGGTGGCACAGGCCTACTATCAAGTGCTGTTTCGCATGGACCTCATCGCACAAGCGCAAACCAACTTGCGCAACACTTTGGCACAAGAAGAGCGCATCGGCACACAGATCCGCGCCGGCCGTTTGCCGGAGGTCGATTTGGCGCAGGCACAGGCGCGCACGGCGCAAGATCGACTCGCCCTCGTGCAGGCGGAGAACGACAAAATGCTCGCCCTCCTCGAACTCTCGCAACTGCTCGAATACAATTCGCCCGACAGTCTCAAGGTGATGCCACCGGCTGTACACACCCTGCCCGCCGTCCCCGGCAATCCGGAAGAAGTCTACGCATTGAGCCTTACCGAACGCCCTGCACTGCAGGCCGCACAGCTGCGTTCGCAGGCCGCCGATGAGCAAATCGAGATGGCTCGCGCCGGCATGCGCCCCACACTCCACCTCAATGCCGGACTCGGTACGAGCTATTACAACACCTCGGGCGTGGCCAATGCCGCTTTCGGCCGACAGCTCCGCGACAACCTCTCACAAAACATCGGGCTTTCGCTCGCTGTGCCCATCTTCGACCGCCATTCCACGCGCAACAGTGTGGCCTCGGCGCAGTTGGCGGCGGCCAATGCGCGATTGGACGAAGAGGAGCTGCGCAAATCGCTCTACAAGGAGATTCAAAACGCCTATTATGCCGCCCTGACGGCGCGCCACAAATGGAAAGCCGCGCAGGTGGCCGACTCAGCGGCCGTGACCGCGGCGAACCTTGCGCAGAAGAAGTACGAAGCCGGCAAAGGCAGTTTCACGGACTACGACGAGGCGCGCAACAAACAGACGAATGCCGCCGTAGACCGCATCACGGCTTTCTACGAAGCCCGCTATCGCCAGGACGTGATGGACTTCTACGCCGGAAAGCCCTTGCAATAAGCACGCACACCGCGGACTTTCGCCGGTGAATGGCCGAGAAGAGGCGGCGCATGGCCGTAATTGAAAGGAAAAACCGGAGGAGTGCCGAGGAGAAAAGCGAAAAATTCCACCAAACGAACAAAAAAAACACCTTTCTGCTTTGTTCGAATCGCTAACAACTGCTATTTTTGCAGACGATTTGTTCATCCATTCTCCTCATCGCTCCCCGCTTTCGCTTTCTGGCTTCGACTTTTTCCTGTCGTATTGGGCACCGGGTGCGGAAAGTGCTCGCCACTCAATCCCCACGAGGCTGGAAAGCGGCGGGTGACGCTTCATTCTCCCCCACAATGAAAAGAGTTTTTCTTTCTATCATGGCCTGCTGTTTGGGCTTCTCCACCGGTGCTGCACAGCAGACGGTGCACACAACACTCGGCATCACGTGGCCGCTCGATTTTCGCACCAATGCTTATCGCCAAAGCGCCATTGGTTTCTTCGCCAAAGTCGATCGAAACTTCACCGAGAATGTGCAACTGGGTGTGAAAGTCCAAACCGAAGGACACACAGCCCGAGTCGGCGAAATGGCCGGCTACATCTATGGTGCAGAGCTGCTCAAGTCGCTCGACCTGTCGCCCACAGACGTTGTTGAAATCTATGTGCCCGCACGTTCATTTGTGGCGGCACTGACCGGCGCCTATGTGTGGAATCGCAACGAGCGCTGGGCGCCTCGCTTAGGCGCGGCCGTCGGCGTCTCGCACGACTCGCCCGGCGGCAGCCTTTTCGCAGCTTCGGGCGCATGGCACGGCTCCTTCGAACCGGAAGTGGGCATCACCTACCGCAAACACTGGGACGTGAGTCTGGCTTATCGCTTCACGCAATCGACTTACTCCCACGCCACACTGAGCGTTGGCTACCGTTTCTGACCACGCTGACCATTCTCTCTTCATCCCGCTCCGCCCGGAGTGGGATTTTTTGTGCGAGCGGAGAGCGAACCGGGGAAAAACGCCGCAAAAAGGCAAGAGCCAACCGCTGTTTCGCGCCTACGACGGGCGAACGATTGGCGACAAAGCCAACTTTTCGGCACGGCGACGGCGAGAAAACACCCGAAAAGCAACGATAAGTGGCTCTGAAACAAAACAAAGCCCACAACGGAAGTAGAAAAACAGAAAAAAAGTGCTACCTTTGTAAGCACATAACGGCAAAACGTCCGCACTTTTGCAACGTGGCGCCCCGTCATACGAGATTTCTTAACATAACACCTCCTCCACCATGAGAGTTATCATCGAACCCGACTACGAAAAGCTGTCGCAATGGGCAGCCGACTACGTTGTCAACAAGATTAACGCCGCCAACCCCACGGCAGAAAAACCTTTCGTGCTGGGTCTTCCCACCGGTTCCAGCCCCCTCGGCATGTATCGCGCCATTGTGCAGGCACACAAGGCCGGTCGCGTGAGCTTCAAGCACGTGGTGACCTTCAACATGGACGAATATGTGGGTCTTCCCGAAGATCATCCCGAGAGCTACCACTCGTTCATGGCCAACAACCTCTTCAACCACATCGACTGCCCGAAGGAGAACATCCACATCCTCAACGGTAACGCCGCGGATCTCGCAGCCGAATGCGCACACTACGAAGATATGATCCGCGAGTGCGGTGGCATCGACCTCTTCCTCGGCGGTATCGGCCCCGACGGTCACATTGCCTTCAACGAACCCTACTCTTCCCTCACAAGCCGCACGCGCCAGAAGACGCTCACCACCGACACGCGCATCGCCAACAGCCGTTTCTTCGGCGGCGATCCCGAGGCTGTGCCCGCAACGGCCCTCACCGTGGGTGTCGGTACGGTGATGTCGGCCAAAGAAGTGCTCATCCTCTGCAACGGCCACAACAAGGCACGCGCGCTCCAGGCGGCTATCGAAGGTCCTGTGTGCCAAGCCTGGACGATCTCTGCACTCCAGCAGCACCCGCACGGCATCATCGTTTGCGATGAAGCCGCTTGCGAAGAAATCAAGGTGGGTACGTACAAGTACTTCAAGGACATCGAGAAGGACAACCTCTAAGCTGTCCTGATTTTTCCGAACTTCACCCTGCGTGTGTCTGCGTCCGTGTCTCGCATACGGACACAGTCACACGCTTTGTTTAACGCTCTGCGACGGCTCCCCCCTACCCTTCCCTGCGGAGCGACACCTTTTGCGCCATGCACCCCGTACATATCATGCCCAAACCCGCCGGTTCGGCCTGCAATCTGAACTGTGCTTATTGTTATTACCTCGAAAAGCAGAAACTCTACGCCGAATCGCCCAAACAAGAAATGAGCGACGAGACGCTCGAGCGCTACATTCACGATTACATCGCCATTCAGCCCGGAGACAGCGTGCTCTTCACTTGGCACGGCGGGGAACCGCTGGTGCGCTCGCGCGCTTTCTACGAAAAGGCGTTGGCACTGCAACAAAAGCACGCGGCGGGCAAGCAAATAGAGAATGCACTGCAGACGAATGGCACCTTGCTCACCGATGATTGGTGTCGTTTCTTGGCCGAACACCGTTTTTTGGTGGGTATCTCCATCGATGGTACGGAAGAGATGCACGATCGCTACCGACTCTCGCGCTCGGGACGCGGAACGTGGCGGCAGGTGATGCACGGCATCGAGTTGCTCACGCGCCACCGCGTGGATTGGAATGCCATGGCGGTGGTGAACGACTACAACGTGCGCCAACCACTGGAGTTCTACCGCTTCTTCAAAAGCATCGGCTGCGACTTCTTGCAGTTCACGCCCATTGTTGAGCGATTTTACCGCCACGCCGACGGCCGCCTCCTCGCTTCGCCCATCGAAGGGCTCACCACGGCAGAAATGGCGCCCTTCAGTGTGGCGCCCGAAGCCTGGGGCGAATTTCTCTGCGCGCTCTTCGACGAGTGGGTGCGCCAAGATGTGGGCACTTTCTTTGTGCAACTTTTCGATGCCACACTGGCGGGATGGATGGGCGTGCCGGGCAGTCTGTGTACGATGGCCGAAACCTGCGGACACGCCACGGCGATGGAACACAATGGCGATATCTATGCTTGCGACCACTATGTGTTCCCGGAATTTAAACTCGGCAATCTGCACGAGAAATCGCTCGCCGAGATGGTTTACAGCCCAGAACAGCGAGAGTTTGGGGAGCACAAGCGCAAAGGCCTCACACGGCAGTGCAAGGAATGCGAATGGCGATTTGCCTGCCACGGCGATTGCCCGAGAACGCGCTTCGTCACGGACAAATATGGGCAGATGGGGCACCCTTATCTCTGCGCCGGATGGCAACGCTACTTCGCGCACGTCGCTCCTTACATGGATTTCATGAAACGCCAACTGATGGTGAACCTGCCGCCCGCCGCGGTGATGAAAGCCGTGACACGCATCGAGGAAGAACGCAACCGAGGCTAAGCTCCACACGATGATGCGCTGATAGACGAAAGACTGATGCGAAAACTCCACACCTTGTTTGGGCAAGGTGTGGAGTTTTCCTTATGTGCGGGTGTGTTTTCTCTCCAAGTTGTTTTGCAGCCTCGAAGTGGGCACGGCATTCTGCTGCTACGCGCAAAAAAAACAGAAAACATCAGGCAAAACGACGAATTATCCCCCGCCTGCGCACCATTCGTACTGCTAGAAGGGCTGCGGATTGTGACATTTTCCCTCATCCGCTGAGCTATGCAGCCGCTCCCGGTCTCAAAATCTCAGCATTCAGGCGCAGAACTTGTCCACACTGAAAAGATTTTATATTTTTGCACTGTTTGACAATTAACAGAACAAACCTCTGCTTTTGATTGGCAATACAATCTCGATCTATTCTCCACAACTTAAGCCTCATTATGATGAGACATCCACTCTGTTCTCTCTTGCAGCGAGCGTTTTATCTGCTCCCCGCAGCCTTCTTGCTGTGCAGTTGCGTCGACTCTTCGGTCGATTATGATGACATCGACATGAAAATGAAATTCAATGTCGACGGTCTGAAAGTGAAATTCGGCGATACGGAAAAAATAAAACTCGCCGATCTCCTCAAACCGGAGGGCAATATCAAAACCGACGGTAACGGGATCTACTATCTCGTGGAACAAGGACAAAACCACTTTGATTTTACGGTAAAAAAGCCCTCTGCAGAAGTCGATGCCAACCAGTTGAATGTCGGATATAACTTCGGCGACGACATTTGGAAGGAGGTGATGAAACGACTTGACGACCGCCAAAAAGCGACTTTGGCTCAAACCGGGTACGAGGTGCCGATGAATGAGCAACCGAACTATATCGCTTTCGAAGAGGCGGACGAATTTGACTTCGACCTTTCGTGGGAGAACGATATTGTTCGGCTAAAGCGCATCGATCTTGAAAACGCAACATTCAACTTCAAACTGAAATTGCAAGACGGGGTGGCGAAGAACTTTGCCATCTACGGTTTCAGAAACGTCAAAATTACCCTCCCCTCTTATATCAAATCGAGCAGTGCAAACTTCAAAGACGGCGTTTATACCTTTGCCGACCGGAAGTTTAGTGAAGGACAGCATGAAATCGATTTGGGACAGCTCACAGTGGACAGTGTGGCCTTTGCGCAAGCGCTGACGAGTCACCGAGTGCCGCGCGAAAAGTTCTCCATCAAAGGGGAAATGGCGATGGGGGTGAAAACGGCCTTCCACGTAGCGGGCGACAAAGCCCCGAAGGCCAACATCGCATTGCTGGTGTCGATCAACGGGAAGGCAAAAGATGTGGTGAGCGCAACAAGCGTGACGGGCGTGTTCAATCCGACCATTGCACCGAAAGTGGATCCCATTCAAGTGAAAAGTCAAGTTCCTGAATTCCTCCGCGGCGACGACGTGACGCTCAAAGTAGAGCAACTCACCCTTCGTTTTGACGCCGATATGAGGGAGATTCCGGCCACTGTGACGCTGAAAAACGGTAAACTGACGGCACAAACCGGTTCGTCGCAAAACGAAGTACTACTGGCTCCCGAGGGCGTTCACTTGGAAAAGCGGAAAGAAAACGTCGTCTATTTCTACCATGGCGAGCAACCCTATGACAACGAAACGGCACCCGCTCAAGCCCAAAAGTCGGAGGTGAAGGATTTCAACCGCTTGATTGAACAAATTCCGGATGTGGTGAATGTCAACTTGGGCAATGATGCTGTGCAGTTGGCGCAAGAAGAAACAACACTCGAGTTCGGCAAAACATATCACACCCAAGCAGCGTACAAACTGCTGGTGCCCTTCGTACTGACACAGGGGCTGAAAATCGATTACACCGACGAAACAAACGATATTGACCTCGATGCAAAAGAGTTGACCACCGACAAGTTGAGTATTACGGTGCAGGCCGATGCCCTGACGAATATTCCGCTCACGCTGAAGGCGAAACTCATTCCTCTCGACGAGAAGGGGGCGGTTATCGCCGATGTGTCGGTTACGGAAGTTGAGATCAAAGGCAGCTCAGACGGCAAAGAAGTGACGCGCCCCATCATACTGACGCTCCATGCTCGGAATCCGAAGAGCTTGCAACTCCTCAAACGATTTAAGTTCTCAGTAAAAGCCTCGGCCGACGAGGTGGCGAAAGCGCAAGCCCTGCGTAGTGACCAATATCTACAAATCAAAAATGCCAAACTCCGCTTGGGAGGTGGTGTCATTGCGGATTTCAACTAACTCTAAGCCCTCTTTCTTATGAATATGCTACGTAAAGCCCTCTTGAGCTTCCTGGTCGGCAGTGCAGGTCTCACTGCCGCTGCGCAAGAACTGCGTACCTCCTATTTTATGGAGTCGTCTCAATATCGTCACCAACTCAACCCGGCTTACCTGAACCGACAGGGATTCTTATCGGTGCCGCTTTTAGGTAATATACAGGTTTCGACAATCGGGAATTTTGGCGCGCAAACTTTCATTCACGACATCGACCCGATCAAAAACAACGGGCATCGCTATGGCACGTTCATGCACCCGGATGTGACGAATGAGCAGTTTTTCAAAGCCTTGGGCACAAACGATGTGCAGGGCGGTGCCTATCTGAACTTGAGTATTCTCTCGATGGGCTTCAAAGCCTTCAACGGCGGGAACTTGATCGACATCAATCTGCGCTCGAACACTGATTTTCTCCTTCCCAATGAGCTGTTCCACTTGGCAAAAGAAGGCGGTGCGAACAACCGTTACCACTTGTCGAATATGGGGCTGAAGAGCCAATCGTATGTGGAGGTGGCATTCGCACATTCGCACGCAATCGGGAACCACGTGACAGTGGGTGCGAAAGCAAAGGTGCTGTTTGGACACGCTTATGCGAACCTAAAAGTGAAACAGCTCGATTTGACTCTCGATGAACACAAATGGGAAGTGGAAGGACAGGCAGAAGGGGGCGTTTCGATTCAAGACACTCGCTTTGAACTCGGTGAAAAAGGGCGAATCAAAGACTTCGAACCACTCAAAGCCGGCTCGACCGGAATGGGGATGGCTTTCGATGTGGGTGCTACTTACAAGGTGCACGGGTTGGAAGACTTGACCCTGAGTGCAGCGCTCATCGATATGGGAAGCATCAACCACACGAGAGCACAAAACTTGAAGACAAAAGACAATGCCAAATGGACGTTCGACGGTTTCAAACAGGCTTATGTGGCTTCTGACAAGAAAAACTCACAGGAATTGGGTGAGGAATTTGACCAAATGGGAGAGGACTTGAAGGATATGCTCAACCTCTATGCTACGGGGCAAAAGGGGCACAGACAAGGATTGGGCACGACACTCAATCTCGGTGCTGAATATACTTTACCGGCCTACCGAAAGTTGAGTTTTGGCGTCCTCCACTCTCGACGTTTCAATGACATCTATAACTGGAATTCCACGATGCTAAGCGCACGTGTGCGACCGGTTAAGGCGATTGAGGTTGGGCTGAGCACGGCTTTTACAACAACCGGAACGCAATTTGGAGGTATGTTCACCATTAATGCTCCCGGTTTCCACTTCTTCGTGGCGGCAGATAGCTTTGTTGGTAAACTTTCTAAGCAGTTCATCCCGCTGAATAGTATGAATTCGAGCATCGCCTTTGGTATCAGTATGCCGCTCTCGCCCGGAAACTAAGGTATACAACATCTCATTAAACACAAAACAGCCGCTCTATCACGAGAGCGGCTGTTTTTGTTTGTACTTAATGCTGCAGTACACACAACGAAAAATTGCGAATCATCGCTCCATACTTATACCTGAGTTCGGTCTAAGGAATCCACCTTTCACTTTCTGTGTTCGGCAGGATTCTTTTTGAGGAGATGCTTAGACTGAACTTTGGTCAGCATGTGAGGTCTGCGGCGTCTAAACTTTTCGCGGACAGCAATAAACTGAAATCTGAACGCTGATCTCCTTGGTCTCCTCATTCGCGGACGCCCCACTAACTTGCAGTCGGTAGGGTGTGCAAGTTGTTCTATCATTGTGGTTTGTGTGCTGTGTGGACAGTGAATTGGGTAGCTTCGATAATGTCTCGTCGCGGTTGCATGAAAACGCCGCCCGCGCCGGAGCGTAGCGCCTTTCTGTCTGTTCCGAGAGGTTGGGATATGGCGAAGTCGCGCCGGTTCAGTAAGTCAAAGAGCGTTTGCACCGGATGGTCGGGAAAAGAACCTCGACTTTGTGCTATATGGACGCCGCAGTGCGGCGGGATGAAGGGAAGTTGTGTTTTGTCAAGCGCAAAAGTAAGACTTTAGTTTCGAACTATCGAAGATTTCGAAAGAAAAATGTTTCGGTTTTTGAGAAAAGGGAGAGGTCGAATAAAAACTTGTGGACTTTCTTTCGAAACGCCCCTTCTTTTTTCTTCTTCCTCCCGCTTTTTTTGAAAAGACGCCCGTTCCTTCGTCCCCGTGTCACCCACTGTTTCCTCATCCGCACAGCCGTACGCGCGAACGGACACGCCCCTGCGCATCGCGCACACAGCGAGTTCGAAATTCTTGCCTTCACCCTTCACCTTCACCCGCAATTCGCTGATACAGTGCGCGTTGTGTGTGAAGGAAAGACCTTTTTTTGCCTTCACCGGTGAAGGAAAAAGGGGTGAAGACTTCACACGCAAGTCGCTGTTTCCGAGTCTCTTACCGTCGTATGGTGAAGAGGTGAAGGCAAAAAACGAAAAACAGCGGACGCGCGCGCTACGCGTGCGCGTTGGAGGGCTGAAGTGGGAGGCCGGCGCACTTTCGAGAAAGGGTTTCCGGTAGTTGATACCTCACACCAAATGTCGGACGAACCTTATTTTTAGAGAAGAGGCTTAGACCTAACGCTGGTATGCTTATGGCTATCGCATAAACTTCGACTTCTCAAGATCCCCATCCTCAATGCCCTCAATGGGCACTGCGAATATCTTTTGGGAAATACTGCGTACAGCCCTGCTTTTGGAGAAAGTTCTACCAACTCGGGCAAGATTCGAGAAAAGGGTGCAGAGGTTTTGTTCTTCTCGGGGAAAATGAGCTGCAACCTCAAAAGCCAACCACTCTATGCAGAGGGTTGGCCTTGAGAAAGTTGAAAATCGATAAGATTATCGCAGTATCATCTTCTTTCCTTTCGAAATCACGATGCCTTTAGTGGTGGAGGCATTGACGCGCTGACCGGAAAGATTGTAGACATTTTCTGTTGTGGGCGCAGTGGTAACGCTCTCCACACTCGTTGGCTTGGCCACGATTTGGAGAATGAAACTACGCACATGCCCGATACTTGTGGGAAGAGTGAGGAAAGCACGGTTACCAGGAATGGCCACGTCCTCACGAATACGACGGAATAGGAACTCGTGCGTATCGGCATCTCGGGTCAAACCATAGTAAGTCTGCCCGGCGCTACTGCGCGCTTGGGCTTCTATGCGCAGGTTCGTTCCTTTGAGCAACGAATTCTGTGGCTCACTCCACTTCGTAGGACGAAGTTGGAATGTCTTGGCTTCGGCACTTCCTAAAATAACAGGAGTGTTGGCCGGAAGTACGTTGCCCTGAATAGGCTCGATACAGAGAACCTTATCTCCATTGACATTACCAGCCTCTTTATCGGTAATATTTTTCACCAAATAAGCGGTAAGTCCGGCGGGCAATTCTACAGCAAAGGGCAAATGTAACGTAGCATAGTTGCCATTGCTACCCGGGAGCGTGGTGACAGGGAATGTAGCCTCTTTGACAGTATCGAAATAGAAGCTGGTACTTCCGGTATTTCCGCCATCGTGCCATACGGGGTTGGCTTCAGTGCCGGAATGTCCGCCTATCGCATTGTCGTTGGTCCAACCGACAAAGGAGATTCCATTGTTGCGAATGTAAAGCGTTCCCATCTTTTGTTGCTTTCTACCATTCACTTCAATGTGTCGGGCTGTACCGAAGGACAGAGGAGCCGGCGTATCAACCAAACCACCTTTCGCGATGGTGGGCATGCGTGCCAAATACCCCTTGCCACTCAACGGGGCGAGATACTTGTCACCGTTTTTGTTTTGCTGTAGTACCCAAAGCGTGTAGTTATCCTCTTTGCGACTAAGACTGACGTCGGCGGTTTTCCCATCATGCGCCGACCAAGCGGGCTCACTCGTCATATATCGATGATCGAGGTAGCTACGCAGTCGATAAATCTTGCCGTCTTCGGGCATATAATATGCTTCTTCGTCGGTTTTCACCGTGCGAAGATTAGCCGGCCCAGCCCACCAATCTACGATAGAATTGAGAGCCCACTCCCAATCGGCAAACTTCGGTTGGGTTTCTGCTGCTGCTGGCTGTAAAATATCAGTTTCAAGTCCTGCAGTCCCTTTGAATTTGGCCAAGGGATATCCGGGGTTGGTAAGGCTTAAAAGACTATCCGCAGTGACAAGCATACGGAAATAGCGTCCATATTCCTTCAATTCAGGAACTTGACTGTCTTGTGTATAGTCCTTCTCGATTAACTTCGAGAAGGGCTCGCGGAACTTCGTGTTGAGCGGATCGCCATAAGGAGGTATCTGTACCAAACTATCTGCACCGCGCCACACAGGCCAAAGTTCCATTCGCTTCTTAAGATCTGCCAAGTGGTTGGTAGCTGTTGCGTTGCTGGTATTTGTTGTGTTGACTACGGCCTTGAAGGCATTGTAAAAGTTGGTACTTTTCTTGACTTTGTCGGCATCACGCTGCAATACTTCATCGGCCTTCTTCCAGGTCTTCCAGGCTTCGAGCAAAGATTTCACCTCATCTACTTTGCTATTACCATTAGCAGAGGACAGATTGAGGGCTGACAACTTGCTCTTAAAGTCATTTAGGAAAGGACGTACATTTTGTACTCCGTCACCATCGGCTACTAGCGTACTATCAGCTGCGCGAAAAACTTCCCACGCTGCCAGCTTCGCATTGAGGGCATCAAAATCGGATTGGGTAACTGCTGTACGGGCAAGTTCTCCGGCCAGATGCGTACGGAACGCGTCATGGTAAGGCTTAGTGGAAAGGGCCTTATCCGTATCACGCACCATTATGCTGTCAGCATGCTTAACAAGCGCTAAATACTTCGTTATCAAGTCAGCTGGAATGAACTCCCAATGCGAATTGGCATCCGTTTTCGAATAGAACCCTACTGAATTGTGAGAGACGTCAACTCCTCCATGCCAGTTCCATCCCTGAGATTGGCTCCCTGCGGGGAGGATATTATAATAGGAAGTCGCACCATTGAGCACATGTTCGATATGCCAAGGTTGGGACTGGGCAAAGTCCTTCGTCCAAGAGACCATGTTTTTGCCATCTCTGACGTTGGAATAAGTAGCCCACTCCTTTTTCTTGAGCGAATAGAGGTGATAATCTCCACTATTCTTACCTCCTACAAAGATGAATTCGCCGGCTTCAGTTTGGTTGGCCGTGGGACGCGATTGCTCATCAGCATAGTAATACTTGCCATTGAACACGCGATAGTTGCGAATGATGTACTTGCCAAAAGGATTCTTCGTACCGGTTGAAACGGTTAGTCCTACTGGGTTATCGAAGGAGAGTGGTTTGTCGTAGGCCGGAAGAATTTTTCCGTCCTTATAGATTTCTACTTCCCCGCCATCGCCACCGGCGACACAGATTTTGATCTGCGAGAGATCAAGTTGAGCGGGAATCGTAAACGCATGACGATTAACTACCATCACGAGTTTACCTTGTGCATCGTAGACTTTATAGCCGACAGCACCGGTTCCTTCGATACGAATGGTACGTTCTTCCCATTGCACGGCTTTAGGCTGTGCAGTGGTACCGGGTTGGTCTTTTGTTCCGAAGTCCGTGTAGTGCCCCACGTCTCCGAACACACGACTGTCGCCTGGATTCAAGCCTCCTATCGTTGCCCAGCGCACATCGCCGGGCTTATGCCCTTCAAAGGTGGCTGGAGTTTGGCGAATGCGCTCATCAATGAAGAGGAGGTTATTTGCCTTCTTGGAATATTTAGACATTTCTGTCTTGCATTCGTCGATATCTGCTTGACTTACAGAGATAGTCGCTGGTGCATAGACACGGTCGTAGAAACCATCATTATATTTGAGGGGGAGATTTTCTCCGGTCTTTTTGAAGAAGCCGTAGAAGGTGAAGAATTCTGTCAAATCTTCCTGCGCTACTTCACTGCAGAAGCGAGCAAAACGGAGATAGTCCGTCTTGGCATTTCGGCTATCAATGGGGGCTTTACGGAATTTCTCAAAGAGTTCGTGGAAGAAGGTGGGCTTTTTACCAAGTTCTACATAGTAGAGCCACAATTGCCAATACATGCGTGAACGATCACCCAAATCCATGTCGAACCATGACTGGTCACGGTTAAAACGATCGAAGAGCTTTTGAGGCGCATCGAGACGACTCACACTCGCCCCACGTTTCCACACAGCGATATTCGACCACAGATTATTGGAACTCTCCAAACAACGAGCCAGGTTGAACAATTTCTGGTAATGGTGACCCGTTTCATGGACGACTGCCCACAAGTTACCGGCATTGTCTCCCGGTGAGCCTTTCGCCCATTCTTTATAGCTGAACGTTGTGCTGACGGTTCCGATAAATGTACCATAGGGGAAGGCATAGAGCCCAGAAGCATCTGTACTGAACATCAAGCAATTAAAGCGACCTTCAAACTGTTTTGGAGAGAAGAAATCTTGCTCCAGTTCATGCACAGCATCCCATTTTCCCAAGACACCGGTGATACCTTTGTACTCGCCATTATAATGCCAGTTTCCGGCCTTTTGTTGTTCTTCGACACCGCTCAAGCTGAGACTATGAATGGTATGTTTCGACTTCAAGCGAATGACCTCATCGTTGAAAAAACCTTGTGATTTCAGTGATACGAGTTTGTCCCAATCTGCATTGGTCATCGTGTTGGCATCGAAAAAGCCATTCGCACGACCTCCTTCGACGTGAATAGGGATTTGAGGTTGATCAGTATATTTTAGATTTACGTCGTTGATGACATAGTTGATGTACAAGTGGGAGTTTTCGTTGGCATAAATTGCATTGAGCCCTTTACGCAATTGAATGAGGCGATCACCTGTTTTGTTCTTACCTTGCACCAATTCAGCATTCAGCTCACAATTGGCCGGCGCGTCGTCTCCAACAAAAACCAAGACCATTTCTTTTTCAGGAATGGTGATACCAGTAGGATTGGTTAGTTGCGAATACTGTCCAAAGTTAGTAGGCATCAGTTTCAAGTCATTAGCCCATTTTTGTGGGTGGCTATAGGCTTGATAGTTTTGAATACGGAAGCGTTTTTCGAAACTATCCGCTTCAGCATTTTTCTTATTCCACTTATCTGTTTTAACGCGCAAAACCATATCGATCAGCGATTGCGGCATTTGATCCGCAGTAAGCACTGACTTGAGCGCTTCATCGCTCATCGATTGATAGGTTGATCGCAACTGTGTGCAAGCAAAATCTGTAAAGTATTTTTGCAACTTCACATTCAATTGGGCACGATTATCCGTCAATTCCTTTTGCTCCTGCAACTTTTGCTTATAAGCAGCCAAAGCTGCGGGATCAAAAGTAATTTCTTCTAATTGCCACTGCGAAGCTGTTGCAGTTTCATCCCAATTAACAACATTGTAGCCTGCGGAACTGGCGCAATGCAAACTAGCACCAGAATTGACAACAAAGGCGATATTCGGAAGCCACTTATCCATGTGCTTGAGTGTAAACTCTGCACTACTGGTTGTCATCATGTAGTTTTGGGAACGAGCTGCTGAATTTCCGACATATTTTTGGCTGGCCACACTCCGAATAGCCCATTTTTCTCCTTTTTTCTCCAACTGCCAAACTTGTCCCATCTCGCGCTCGTTACGTACAGCGCCACGCACCACATCATCTGATGCGGGGAGCGTCGTCAGTACACGATCCGGATAGGCAACATTGCGCACTATATAATATTTACCTTCCACAGGTTCATAAACGCCATTGGAGTTTTGGCGAATAGCCGCTTTGACTTCATCTTCAGACACATCGTTCACTTCGACAAATTGCCATTCAGCTGCAGTATTCGGTTGGAAGGTGGTATCAACCTTATTCGTTTCTGCGTTTGTTTTGGTCGTAAAGGTCTGTGCATTACCCCCAACAAGAGCATTCCCATTGGATTCTTCTATGCAAGTTCCGACAGAAGCTTCTTTATTGGCACTAATATTGAAGAAACCGGGAGTTGTCTTAAAGAAATTCACCCACAATCGGGTACTTCCGGTGCTGGTCGTCACATTTTTCTTCGCTTCAGCCTGCGGCACAAAACGACTTGTGCCGGCATTGCGAATTGCAAAACCGTCACCACTACGTTCTACCAACCAAAGGGTGGAGAAATCTGTTTTAGAAACTTCTGTTGTTGTTTTGATTGCATGCGAACTTTGATCAACCGTCCAATAATGATTGCTCGCATTCTTCACACGATAGAGTCCGCCCTCTCGCAACTTTTCGAGTTGAAGCAAATTCTTTTCCAACTTGGGCCAAGAAGTTTCAAATTGCTCTACGTTCTTTTTCTCTTCGGCTGTAAGCGAAACAAACTTCCAATGGTTTGCGTCAGAATTGGCGTCTTCCCAGTTTTGCACCAAACCACTGTTTCCGTTATGCCAAAGCGTTTTTCCTTGGAAATTTTCTGTAGTAGAAATCACCCAATAGTCAGCACCTCCACTCCCGGACGCCTTTTTAATATAATAATGTGCGGGCATGGTGCCAACGATAAACGTTTCGTTCAATCGATCGAGCGGCTGAATCGGCAACTGTTCTCCTACATTGACAATCCAATAAGCACCATTCACACGCTTCACTTTCCAATAGGAAGAGAGATCTTCTCCGTGTTCCGTACCACTACCGGAATGTTCAGAGAGATAGCCAAGACGTTGGTTCTTGACGCAGATAGGAAAGTTATTGCGTCTGCTCACAATACGATAGTAGCCCTCTGCAAGCTCTGCGGTTTGCGCAAAAGCCTGCGGAAGGAATCCTAAGATCATGAGCAGGAAAACGAATGTACGTTTTAGGAATGGATGCATACAGCGTTTTTTCTTGGGCTAATGAGGGCGAGCAAGGAGTGTGTGCTCTGTTTTACGTCCTCTATACGTTGATTATTGTTTGAAATTAAGCACAACGTCATGTTTCCATTCACGGCGTTTGCTTCTTGAGTTCTGCCTGCTAACGATTTCTATCAGTTCTGCAGGGAATAGGTAGGAAACTATTGCCTGTCTCACTACCCCATCGGCATACCTTTGAGAAAAGACTTCGCAAATGATGGGGAAATGCGTCATCTCTATTCAAAGGCTCTATATCTGTTCGTTCTTCAACCGCCTTTCACCACTATTAGGCGGCCTTCTCGAAAGCATGCGCTAAATACATAGCAACCACTTTGCGCAAAGCTACTAAAAAACAGCGTTACAAACAATCATTTGGCGCAAAAAACTTCAAATAATTCATTTTTCAAACGCAGTTGTGGCTACTGGGCGGCAAACAGCTCTATTTCTGCTGATTTCACTTCATCATTTTCATCGATTTACTGCGCCGAACGATGTAGCGCCGGGAAAACTCGCTTTGCGCCATCAACAGCGATAACCATTCGTTGGCGCTTGGGATTGTACTGCGGTGAGAAAACGTTCAATTCCGGACGGGAGTATTTCGTTTCGATACCGAGCAGCCCCGTGAAGATGTTGGGTAAGAGATCGGTCATGACCGGTTGGTCTTGCGCTTTCAAGATCTGTTGCCAAAGCTCGGGTGCTTCTTTCCGCAACGAATCGGACATGTAGACGACGAAGGGAATGCGCACAACATTATCGGGCAAAGTATTACCGGCATGGCCTGCAAAATCCGGGTGACGCTTGTCGTCGAAAAGGGTCTCACCATGATCGGAAACGTAAATCACAATGGAACGGCTCTTGCTGTACCGCTTGAAGATTTCGGCAACGACATGGTCATTATAAAGTACAGAATTGGCATACTCCGCAATTTTCGTTTTCCGCCCTTCTGCAAGAGTGCCGGGAATATCCTTAGCCCTAAATCGCGCAAACGAAGCAGGATAGCGATTGGCATAACCGGCGTGTGAGCCCATAAGATGAACGACGGAGAACAATCCGCGCGGGCGGCGATGTTTCGGGGCAATCTGCTCAAAAGATAGTAAATTGGGAAGGATGCGCTCGTCATAGAAAAGCGAATCGGACAGGAACATGTCGTTGGTCTGGTGCAAGCGATAAGCGTTGCCGGTGAGTGTGTCTGCGGCAGAACCGAATAACTGTTGCACAGACCAAGGGCCTCCACTGCATTCCTGATTGGTCACCCATACCGTGGTGAAACCTCCGTGTTTCATCACGGACACGAGATCGGGGTATTCGTGCCACTGCTCTTTGTCCTGTTCATTGGTGTAGAACGTCAACATTGCCTGCGTGGAGGCTATGGTGGCATTGGACGGACTTACCACATCAGTAAAGACGGCTATTTCCCCACGTGAGCGCAATTCATCCAACTTTGGTGTCGTGGGCAGGGCAAATCCATAGCAATGCATCGAGGCGGCGCGCGTACTCTCCCCAAGAATAAGCACTACGTTTATCGGATTTTGGAAACCTGGATCTTTATACCCAACAACTGCAGTTGACGCAGATGTGTGCATCCTTTCGCGCTGTGCATTCAAGATTTTGCCCAGCCTATAAGTGCGCAATAACCCCCAACAGAATCGATCAATAGTGGTGGTTCGAGCAGGGCTATAGCTCCAATTCCAATTGCGGTAACGCCCTACGGAAAGTCCAAAACCAAGGAAGAAGCAAAATAGTCCTGAGTAAATCAAAGCACGGCGCCCCATACGAGTAATAAGGCATGACAAGAGCCAAGATAACAATACAATCAAGGCCAAAAGCAGCATTAGCAATGGTAAATGATGAGTCATTGCTGTGAGGAATTCCATGCTTTCTCGCAAATCCGTACCGACAATGATTTTACTCATTTCCGGGTTGTAAACGGTATCGTAGACCCATAGCAAAAGAAACTCTCCCAGCGTCAACAACGTGAGGGCAAACAACAAAGCAATTGTCAACAGACGTCGTAACCAAGTCCATTTTATCACGCCTATCAGGAACACAACAACAAAGGCCCATCCTCCGGCTTCCAGCCATAATATAGGTTGCGCCACAAGCGCCTCAAATGCGCTGTATTTCTGATTCTCAAAAACGAGTTTATAAAGAAACACCTCAGAGAGTGCTATTTCAAGTAGAAACACATAGGCCAGCAGAAAACTATATGCAGCCGGCCGCATGAGTGAATCAGAAATCCTTAGAATTACCAGATGATGCAATTCTTTTAAGTTCTTCAGGAAATCAGTAATTTTCATCATGAATGGTGCTAGGAAAAGGAGCAATTGATATAAAGCGAAGTCAGAGTTGAGGGTGTCAAACGACTAAGCACGACCGCGAATGAGTTGCATACACAACATATTTAGAAAACAAAGTGACCGCGTGCGAACTGTGAGCGCCAGCGTATGCTTTCCGATCTGATAGGCAAGTCGAAGACGATCTTTCCAATTATACGTCGTTACTTCAACCGCACTAGACAAGTAAAGTCTGAATCGAGCTGCAAGCGGTTCTAGTCGCTGCTCGTCATTAGAGAAGTCTTGTAACAACTCCAGGTCAAGTACACGAAATTTCGGATACACAGCAGACATGCGCCGTGAGAACTCAAAATCGGCATAATCAAGAGCAACGCGAGGATTGTATCCCCCGGCCTCGAAAAATGCATCCAAAGCAATACACATACCGCAATTCACCGGTGAAAAACACTCCAGGAGATAGTCGCCGGGAGCGAGCCCCCTTCCCTTCAGATTGAAGGTGTTCGCAGTTACCGGAGAAAACGGCTGTCCATTTCGCATCACCAAACGTGGAGCTGCTAATGTAACCTCGCCTCCTAAGGCTAAATAGGCATCAATGGCATTGGATGGGAAATGAGTGTCTTGATCTAGCAAGAGCAAATACTTAAAACCACGCTCCAGTGCATAAGTCGCAGCACAATTATAGGCAACAGAAACTCCGCCGTTGTCCGTATTTCGCCTATAAACAGCATTAACCGGAAGTTGCCCCTCATCAAAATCATAATCAGCAGGAGAATTGTCGTAGATCATGAACGACTTGAACGGCAAACGAGCCAAAAAAGAAGTATAGCTCTCGGCGTCATGCAGTTGACAACGAAACAGGACGATAACAGGAAAGAGGTCACAAAGTTTCATTGGAAAGCGACAGAGAATTTGAAGTCATTGTTGTTCGAAGTTTTGCAATGTAAGCATACATCATCCATAGCACACACATACCTTGGGAATTGAGTAGAAACGGATTCGTGCCGGCAATCAACAAGAATGCGAAATAGGTCACAGCTAGTCCTCTTGTAAAATTGTCATTGCGCTGACGAAAGCAGAAGAACAGTGGATAAAGATAAACAGCAAGAATTACGATTGACAGCAAACCATAGTTTCGGAGAAGGTCTATATAGATCCATTCTGTAAGCGGAACAATGCGACGAAAACCTTCAGAATAAAAGGTTGTTGCTGTACCTTGCCCCCAAAGGAAATACTCAATATGATTATTGAACAACTCTGCATAGGACTCGAGATGCCCGTATTTGATAGCATTTGATTTATCTCCCTCTTGCGTTGCCAATAGAAATACAAGCCCTATAAAAGCCATTACCAATAGAGCAAGAGCAGGATAGAGAAAATACTTGCTTCGCTTTGATGCCGCAATGGGATGATAAGCTACTACTCCTACGACAAACAAAGGGGTAAGCATCATTGCTCTTGTACCGCTGATTGAAAAGGTAGCAATAAAAACAAGACTAATTACGACATTGAGTATGCGACGTCGATGCTCCTTGTAAGTATTATACAATACAAGATAGAGCACAGGTACAAGACTTACAATGGAGCGATAGTACATACCAAAAACTTTCACGCCTAGAAGATTTCTAGTAGTCAGCATCACCATATCATTGTGTTCCTTCGAATAATAGAACAATCCTCCCTCTATGAGTGGATTCGATACGACAAATCCATAGATCACAAGGATGACAATGCAGGTCAAGATTGCAGGGACACGGGCGATGTTCAGAACATCATAATGGTGAACCCACAGCAAGAGAAAAAGAGGAGACATCCCTTTGAACGTTCCCATGAGAAAGTCATAGTCAATGGGAGACTCTTGCAACACAGCCACGATGAAACCCAAAGAAAGCACAAAGAAAACACCCAAAATCGGCACCAACATGCGCAAATCTGGCTTAAAAAAGAGGACGTTATAGAGCAGAAAAACAATAAAAGCTTTGTCTTTCATGTGCAGAATCGAACCACTGGGGTCAAGCATGAGTATCAAAAGGAGAAAGAAGAACAAGAGATTGCCGATCTTCTTTATTATGGTCGATTGACTGTTTGAAATGACGTACATATACAACGATTCCTCTTGCAAGATTAACTTGACGACTCTATCGGGCGGAAGAAACCTGGGAGTTATTACCGAATAAGAGCTTCAAGTAAAAGTATCCGGTCGTTCCAATGAGGCTCACCATAAGATAAGCAATCAATATAAGTGCTTTCTTTGGTGCAACCGGCTTCGTAGGCACATACGAATCCTCTATTGTTGTGAATACCGGAGTTCGTTCCTGAATTTTGGCTTCAGCCATTTGCACCTGCTGGTTCATTTGCGTATAAGCATTGAAGGCATTCTGCATTTCATTCTCGAGATCAGTCAGCTGAGTCTCATAGCTTTTTAGCATCACCTCCTGATGCGAGTCGGCAAATGCACTGTACTTCTTTTGTGCCGCTTTGTATTTGCTTTTCAGCTGTTCTTTTAGGGACAAATAATACTTATAGTCCGTACGTGCTTTGTTGGTTCTATACTCAGTGATGAAATTCTGCAAACGGGTTTGTGCAGCGTCCGTCATCATTTTAGCCACAAGTGGGTCTTGGGAAGTAGCTTTAATGGTGATTACATTGGTTTCTTTATCCACTTCACACGAAACCGCATCTCTGATCTGCTTTACAATCTGTTCTTCAGAAAGTGTTAAGTAACTTGGGTCAACGCCGCTCATGGGGAAGACTTTACGCTCCTCATTCTTTCCAAACAAACTTTTCACACCGCCTATTAGCCCTTTCAAGGCATTACTCCACCAAGGAGAGCGACTTTCAGCCTCGGAGTAATCAACATACGTCTTATAGATCTTTCCTTTCGTCGTTTTTACCGGTGCATGGAGCAAACCTATCAAAAATTTGTTGGTAGAAAGTACATCCGGGTACAATTCGGGGCTGATGGCATCTTCGCTGCTCCCTAAATTTACCCCAGCCATTGAGGCCAGTGCTCCCATGTTTCCGCCCAATTTAGGCTCTCGCTGAGATTCTACAGCAAGGCTCATTTTAGAAGTGAAAGTTTTCGGGATACTAAATGCAACGATAACTCCTACCGCGATACCTATCACCGCATTGAGGAGAAAGTATTTCTTTCTATTCCGTAAATACGCAACCAGTTGGCCTATAGAAAAGTAATTCATTGTTGTTCTTCGTTTTTTACTGAAGGTCGAACGATCTGCTTGAGCATTTGCCGCTCACCTTTAAGCACAAAGGTAAATAGGAATAATGAAATCAAGGTGAAGACTGCTATCTGAATTCCCAACTTACTACTTGGGGTAATCGCAAGTTTCGAGGACAAAAACACAATGAAAGCTACGAATGAAGAGATCAAGAAGTAGTATAGCGTGTCTTTAATCTGCTTAAACTGCTTGTAAGTAGGCAAGAATTTACTTCCCCAATAACCATTGATACCAAGTGAAAGCACACCGATGAGCACAATGCCCCCTAAGAGAGCGTAAAAGTCTATCCAAATCGCAATTGCCACGATGCATGCCGATAGGAAGGTCTTCAACACCTCCAATCTCATAAACAATTTTGATTCACCTCGCACTTGCAAAAGGTTTTGATGCAAGGCAATTATGGGGGGAAATGCCGAATAAATAGCTAATATGCTGAGCATAGGCGCAGAAGGCATCCACTGTTTGCCAACCACGACATAAGTAAAGTTGTCTGCCATAGCAGCCAAACTAAACAAAAAGAGTGAGCCCAACAGTGCAGAAAACTTATACAATCGCTGAAAAACAGACTCCAACTTCTGTCCGTCATTCTTGTTCTTCGTTAGTGCCGGAAGCGAAACTCTCTGAAGAACAAGGGTGAAATTGAGGGCGATCATCAAAGAGAACTGTTCAGCTCGCGAATAAAGCCCCAATTGTCGAGGCGAATAGACCTTGCCTATTACAAAGTAGTAGAGATTATTGTAAACTGCCGTAAGAAGAGAAGAGAATAATATACGCGAACCAAAAGCGAACAGCTCACGAGCTGCTGCATGAGAATAGTGGAAGGAAAAACTATAGCGCGTAAGAACAAACAAACCAATGGCGTAGAGAGATTGGCGAATCAACTGTTGAGCGACTAACGACCAAATACCTCCATCGTGATACACCATATAAAGCCCAACTGCTGCACTTACGAGCGAAGAGGTCAATGAAGCTATTGCCTGCGTTTTGAAGTCCATTTGGCGCGTCAATCGAGCCTTTACAACAACAGCAGACGCGGCAAAAAGAATGGATATTCCCATGGCACGAACCACAGGCGTTAGCAACTCGATCCGGTAATATGTAGCAATTAACGGGGCGGAAAAGAACAGAACAGCATAGATGGCGCCGGCAATCGTCATATTCAACAAAAAGATTGTAGAATACTCGATTGGCCGCACCTCCGATTTTCGAATCAAGGCATTAGAAAATCCGGCATCAGCAATGGTTGTGGAGATACTCACCAATACCAAAGAAACACCTACGATCCCAAATATCTCCGGCGTAAGTTGGCGTGCCAAAAGAATTCCCACGAGGAAATTGATCCCCGTGCCCGAAAAATTGTCAATCAGCCCCCAACCTAAACCTTTGGCAAAGCGCTTTTCTAACGATTGCATTCAACTGTTCTCTTGAAAAATAATTCTACGCGACCAACATTATGTTTACTTCTTGATCACATTGATGACAATAGCCGCAAGGGTCACCACACTCATCGCGAGCGACACCACTTGCGTCCAAGGGAACGGACCGGCCTTAGGCTTCGCGGGCACGACGATGTTACAACCGGGCTGAATGTCGCCCGACGAACGCACACGACTCACCATGCCATTCATTTGAGTGGCAAAAGTCTTGCTCTTTTTCGCTTTCAAACTGTACCCACCACACTGGTCAATGTAGTAAGAAAGCGAGGCCCCCGGCTTGTAAGGCAAAGTGGTGGGATACATCACTTCACCACTCACGCTCACCGTGTTATTGTATTGCGGAATGATGAGTCGATCGCCGTCACGCAAAATGACGTCCCACAAATCATTGCCCGGATGAGAAAGGGCTTTATCAAGATTGATCGCAACATTGTTATGATCGCCGACTTCTATTTTGCGTAAATCGGTCGAGTCGTTCATCGAAATGATTTTTTTCAATTCTTGCTGCTTCAGTCGTTCGCTGTTCGTCAGCGGTCGTTCCAAGACGGCCCCCTTCAAATAGGCTTGTGCCGTCTGGCCACCGGCAGCTTTCACCAGGTCCGAAAGACGATAATCTTTTTTCGTGATCACATAAGTACCGGTAAACTGTACTTCGCCGTGCACTTCGACATGTTTTTGTTCGATATAACCGGGCGATGTTCGCACATAGACTTCGTCAAAGGGCTGGAGCGTAAAACCGGGCCGCCCATTGACTACAAAGCCATCTTTGACGCTGAAGCTATAAAACTGTGCCACTTCGTTGCCTGATGACATGGCTTTTCGGTCTCTGAAGCGACGTGCCACGTCAACTTTGGCAATGCTCGCTTTGTCCGTCAGGCCGCCGGCCAGCTCGATGAGAGATTCAATCGTCGTTCCAGAGGCATAGTCGTAGGTGCCGGGATAGCGCACCTCGCCTTTGATCGACAGACGAAGCTCTTCGTTGGCTTCCTTGCGAGAAGGAATGAACACCACATCTTCTTTCTTCAGAATTTCGTCAGCTTCTTGGCGAGAGAGGATGGCACCAGGGTTAAACTCCTTGACTTCCAGTGTGCGATCGGCCTTGCGGCGGTGGATAATACCGCGATTGGCGAAGGCATCTTCCGACAAACCGCCGGCCGCTTCGAGCAGTTGGCGTACGGAAGAGATATTACCGTCCATCTGAAATTTTCCGGGGCGCATCACTGCACCACGCACCTCAACGAGGTTCTTATAGCGATCCAAAACTGAGTCGACATTCACTGAGTCGGCATCGCGTACTTGAAATTTGCCCCGTTCGAAGTCGCTGAGCGAGTAGATACTCTTTTCCTCACCCGATTTTCGGAACAAGGTGACATTGTTTTCAAAGGCATCGCCCGTGAAACCACCAGCATATTTAATGAGTGTACCGACACTTTCGGTCGTTTTCATTTCGTAGCGCATGGGACGCTTCACCTTACCGGTGATATCAACGACACACTCATAAGGCCCTACAACAATAACGTCGTTGGATGCCAAACGAACGTTCCCGCGCAGACGGCCATTGAGAATAAAATCATAGATATCGACGGTTGAAATCAACTGACTGTTGCGATACACCTTGATCGCACGCAGCGTACCTATTTCATTGATTCCTCCCGCCGCATAGAGCGCATGAAACACGGTTGAGAAAGCAGAGAGTGTGTAAGTGCCGGGCACTTTCACCTCACCCATCACGTTCACCGTGATCGTTTTGGTCTGTCCCACGGTGAGTTTCACCTGCGAGCCGCCGAAACGCGCTCCCAAGGTGGAGCGCAATTTGGCATTGGCCTGTGCCACAGTCATACCGCTCACTTGAACGGGACCAAAGCCTTCTATATTGACGACTCCCTCGGGCGAAACCGTAGAAGTATATTGCTTTTGCGAAGCCCCCCAAACATCGATATACACCGCGTCACCGGGCCCCAAACGATAGTCGCTCGGGGTTGCAATGTTCATTTCAGGCTCGAAAGTGAGTTTATTGTTGTTGAAGATGTCGCGACCGAACACTTTCTTTGTTTTGTCCTCGACTTTGTGCTTAGCGATATGGCGCAAAGAATCTTCTGGCATCAGGAATTCCAATTCGCGGCTCATGTCGCGAAATTCCTGATCCTGCATTTCTTCCATTTCATAAGGAGAAAGCCCCTCAGTCTTTTTCTGCTTAACGTCGCGCTGCGGGAAGTATTTGTTTTCTGGTGTTTGTTGCACCTTTTTTCCCTTGCGCAGTCGTTCCACTGTCTTTCCGCTTACGCCCGAAATGTCGTCAGCGCCCACCACTTCTTTCTTTTGTTGCGCCTCATAGTTGCGACGAATCTTGCGAATACGTTCCACCGTGACGCCACGCTCCATAAGTTGCGTAACAATCTGCGCCACAGTACGTCCGTCAGACTTCGATTTCACATAGAAATCCATGATCTGCTGATCCGTCATTGTGCTTTGTGCATGCACTGCCGGCACACAAAGCAACAAAGCAAACAAAAAGAATAGGATTTGTAATCGTTTCATGTTCAGAAATAACTTGAGGGACCTGCAGTTCATCGGAGATTGCTGCGCAAGAGCGAGAAGAAGGTTTGAGCTATGATGCTCATATCGCGCCCCACAGAAGCGTGCTGCATGTAATCGAGGTCCATTTCGAGACGACGAAGCATTTTTTCGATCGTGTCGGTGTACCCATTGTAGATGGCAGCCTCCGAGGTGATGCCGGGACGCATCGCATAGAGCAACGAATAACGCGCATCATGGGCTAAAATCTGATCGATGAAAAACTTACGTTCCGGACGATAGCCAACGAACGACATATCTCCCACAAGCACATTCCACAATTGGGGTAGCTCGTCGAGGCGATGACGGCGCAAGAAACCACCGATGGGAGTACAACGCGTAGTATCTCCGATTTGAGTCAGTTGAGGTCCGTTCTCTTCCGCGTCTGGGCGCATCGTGCGGAATTTAAGGACTAAAAAGGGGCGTCCGCCCTTGCCGATACGCTCTTGACGAAAAAAGACCGGTTTCCCAGAAGTCAGCAACTGCACTACGACAATGATGAGGATCAACGGGGAGAAGAGGAGTAAAGAAAACAATGCGCCCACAATATCAAATGCGCGCTTCACCCGTCGCACAGTGAGTGACGGGATCTTTACCGAATGACCGGCATCGAGCACAGACTCGTCGGTAGACGACACGGTAGCAGAAAACGTTTGCATAAAAACCAGTAATGAGTTAGAAGACACACGAGGTGCGGTTTCTTTTTTTAACGAGAAGGGCTACATTTTATTGTTGATCCACCCCAAAAAAATAACGTAATTCCAATTATGGCACGGCACTCTTCATCAGAACACCGAACCACACCCCACGTTTGGTGAACTACTTGGCGTAGCTCACCGAACGCGTTTCGCGAATGACGGTAATTTTCACTTGCCCCGGATAGGTCATTTCGTTTTGGATACGAGTTGCGATGTTGTTCGAAAGATTTTCGATTTCTTTGTCGTCAATTTTGTCGGCACCAACGATTACGCGCAACTCTCTACCGGCTTGGATGGCGTAAGTTTTCACGACACCGGGATAGCTCATGGCGATATTCTCCAAGTCGTTCAAACGCTTCACATAGGCCTCGACAATTTCGCGGCGTGCACCGGGACGGGCGCCCGAAATCGCATCACATACCTGCACAATGGGGGCAATGAGCGAGGTCATTTCCATTTCATCGTGGTGCGCACCGATCGCATTGCAAATATCGGGTTTCTCCTTGTACTTCTCGGCAATTTTTGCACCGTAGATGGCGTGAGGGAGTTCGGTTTCCTCATCGGGCACCTTACCTATGTCGTGGAGCAAGCCGGCACGCTTTGCCTTCTTGGGGTTCAGTCCGAGTTCGGCCGCCATGATGCCGCAAAGATTGGCTGTTTCGCGCGCGTGCTGGAGCAAATTCTGCCCATAAGACGAGCGGTACTTCATTTTACCGACAATGCGAATCAGTTCGGGGTGCAAACCGTGGATACCGAGGTCAATCGCCGTACGCTTACCCGTTTCGATCACTTCTTCGTCGACCTGTTTTTTCACCTTGCTCACCACCTCTTCGATGCGGGCGGGGTGAATACGGCCGTCAGAAATCAGGTTGTGGAGTGCCAAACGCGCCACTTCGCGACGAACGGGGTCGAAAGCGCTGATAACAATGGCTTCGGGCGTGTCGTCGACAACGATTTCTACGCCAGTCGCCGCTTCCAAGGCACGAATGTTTCGTCCCTCGCGGCCAATAATGCGACCTTTCACGTCGTCGTTCTCGATATGGAAAACCGTGACACTGTTTTCAATTGCCGTTTCGGTGGCTACACGCTGAATGGTCTGAATGACAATGCGCTTCGCCTCTTTGTTGGCATTGATTTTCGCCTCATCCATGATCTCGTTGATGTAGCTTTGGGCGTGCGTCTGCGCTTCTGCCTTCAAACTCTCGATCAAGTGGTTGCGCGCCTCTTCGGCCGAGATGCCCGACAACTCTTCGAGTTTGGCAATCTCGCGTTCGTGCATACGCCCCAACTCTTCTTCCTTGCGGGCAAGGAGTTGCTCTTGATTCTTAAGTCGGCCTTGCTGCGAATCGAGTTCTTGCTTGCGACGGTTCACGTCCTCTTGGCGCTGATTGATGACCATCTCGCGCTGCTTGAGTTTGTTTTCCGACTGCAAAATGCGCTGGCTGCGCTGTTGTACTTCCTTTTCGAGTTCTGCTTTCTTGTTGAGAAACTTCTCTTTGACTTCGAGCAGTTTTTTCTCTTTGATGACTTGGGCTTCTTTTTCAGCCTCTTCCAACTGCCGGTTGAGCATTCCGGTCAACACATATCGGAAAAGGAGATATCCGCCGCCGGCACCGATGACGATGCAGACCAAAGCGACGATGAGTAGAGTTAAATTCATTGATGTGATAAGTAGGTAGTCTTATTATATAATGAGGAAAGCACGCATTAGTTTTCGACCATCAGGGTGGGTTGGCCGAGTGCTTCTTCAATTTCGTCATTCAATTTGCCGATCGTCTCCGCAAAGGGCGAGGTATCGGCATTTTTCTCCATTTCAATCAACCGATAAGCCAAGTCCACCAAGACCGTCGACTCGTATTTCTCCGGCGTTTGATTGGGAAAGGAGGCGCGATATTGGTTGAAGAGCTCATTGATCAGATTCGCGGCCTCGCGGTAGGTGGCTTCCTTCGCGCGGTCGATTGTGATCTGCAACGGGCGGCTGTTGACGTGCAACTGTATGGAGAGTTTGTCGGTGTATTCTGCCATGACGCTTACGGGTGGGGGTGTCGTTTGGGGTTCAGACATTGAGCGTTGCAATGCACTTGTCTATTTCTTGAATGAGCTTTGCAATGCGTTTCTGCGCCGAAGCGTTCTCGCCCGAACTGATTTGAATCATTTTGGCTGTTTTGAGATTGGCATACTCTTTCGTGAGCGCTTCGAGTTGCGCTTTGAGTTCCTCGATCTGCCGATCGCGCGCACGCAACTCGTCCTGCAATTGCCGGTTGAGCTCGGAAGCATCGCGGTATTGCAAGATCAGCTGACGCGTTCGCGTCTCAAAAAGCTGTAATGTACGTTGTTCTTGTTCGGTCATGCGTTGCAGCCCGCAGGGGGCGATAGATTCAGCATTTATTCGTCGGCCGTTGCGTCGGCCTTAGGCTCTTTCTTGGCAAGAATCAGGACATTGTAGGCGAATTCGGTCATCCAATTTTCGGAGTAGCCCAACTTCTGACTGTACTGACGCACGGCCAAAACGGACTTGCGCACCGCATCGTCTTTCCAACTGTTCTTTTCGAAGATATCGTGCACGGCTTTTGCGGTGAGGTTGCGCAGTACGCCCTTGAGGAAACCGGGCAAACGGAATTTCCAATTGAGCAAATTGCCCATGAGCATCATCAGTTCCTGCGAAAAACCTTGGAATTGCATCAAATAGGTCTGCATGTCGTTCACCTTACGGCAATTACGCTTGACGCTGCTGTCGATTTCATCGAAAAAACTTTCGGGCATGCCATACAACTCGTTCATCATCGTGCGGCACTTTTTCTTTTCGCCCGGCCCGATGCGGTTGTTCACCGTCGGCACTTTCAGTGTTTGCTTGAACACACGCAAATCGGGCAACGTACGCAGATCATGTAGGCCGAAATTGGTGGCCATCACCGCTTGGTAGTAAACACGAATCAAGGTCATGAAGTCTTCGGTTCCTCCCACACGCCATCCGGGCGCGTTGCTTTCAGCGTCTTTTCGACCGAAGAGTTTGGAAAATATTCCCATTGAGCAGTAGGGTTGAAAGAGGTAAACCTCTCAGGTTCGTATTGTTATTCGATTTAACGCGCTGCATCACGCAACAAATGAAAACAGGGCGTCTATGCAAAAGTAATATATAATCTCCGTATTGCCAAAGGATTGGCGAGGCAATGTAAGATATTTACTCAAACAGCTTTTTCGATGGCGCCTCAACTGCACAGAAATTGCATAAGTTGAGCCATCGGCGCGCAGTTTTCCCGACCCCAGACCAAGAACGAAAACCTACTGCTAACTTATTGAATGAAGCCCTTCCTCGCGCTGTCAAAGATTGTGCTTTTCTACGCTTTACCGCAAGTGTATTTCCCATTTACGCGCTCATCAAAAAGACCACTTCTCTACGTTGCTTTCATTCACGAAATCAGTTGTCAAAATTTTCCCGAACCCATACCAAGAACAAAAAACTACTGCTAACTTATTGAATGAAGCCCTTCCTCGCGCTGCCTAAGATTGTGCTTTTCTACGCTTTTCCGCAAGTGCTTTCCCCATTTACGCGCTCATCAAAAAGACCATTTCTCTATGTTGCTTTCATTCACGAAATCGGTTGTCAAAAAAAACAGAAGAAACATTTCGTCCCCTCGGACACCTCGGTTAGCAGTTGGCATTATTTCGTTATCCTTTCGCATCTATTGCACAATCTGAGGGGGTTCAGCAGCAAGCAACAAGGGTTTCACCCCAAACGGTCGACTTACTTTTTCTCCTCCCCCACCACATGAAGACACGCCATCTATCCGAAATTCTTTTACAAGCTAAACGCCGCAAGGAAGCCAAAGACTTCACTCTACAAGCCCTTTTCTCTCCTTGACAAAAACTCTTTTCTTCTCTTCACGAAGGCGATCATACTCCCGGGGTATGCCATTCTCCCACAGCGGTGAACTGGTTTCCCCTCAACAACTGACACCGATTTCCAAAGGAATAAAAACTTTACGCGACATCGCGAACACGGCCTACTCTTTTTTCTCACGTTACAAGCGAAAGCAGTGACCAGCATTCTCTCGTTGTACGAAAAGACGGATTACCCCCGCGTACTTTTCCTTATTTCCCCACTGCTTTTCGCGAAAAGCAGTCCATTTTCCGGCAAAAGTTGTCTTGTTTTTCTACGCTCTTCTCACGCCTCTTTCTTTTCCTCCCAGTCTGCCGAACGAGATGGGGCACTTCCCCACTCTTTCGCACAGCTTTCTACCGCCGGCTCACACTCTTTCCCCTTTTGACCACTACCTACCGGCGAGAGTTGTTGACTTTTCTCGCCCTTTCCATCTGTTGCACAAAACAAAACAGCAGCAACTCATCGGAAGATGAATTGCTGCTATTTGAATTCCGTAATATATAGTTGTGGGCGCTGAGGGATTCGAACCCCCGACCCTCTGCTTGTAAGGCAGACGCTCTGAACCAGCTGAGCTAAGCGCCCAATCAGAAAGCCTTAGCTCTCGATTGCGGTGCAAAGATAGGCACTCTTGCGCAACTACACAAGGAATGATCGAAAAAACTGGGAACTTTTTCGTTTTTACGCGCTGAAATCGCCTGCAAACAGCTCGCCGGCCGACACTTGAACGATACGTTTCGCACAAGTTGTGAGACGACGCTCACGATCAGATCGAGATGCTGAACGTGCCCAACGGAAGACCGGCGCCATTCACGACATTGCCGGCGGGAAAGGGCTGCCAACCGTAACGCACATAGCGAGGTTGCGCGACCTTCGGCGCATGAAGCGTGAGCCTTCCGTCTTCGTTCAACTGCGCTGTGGCAGGAAAGAAGAGTTGATTCTCGCCGGCGATTTCAAAACCACGCAAGGGTTGTCCGTCGCTGCCGTGCAGACCTTTCGCTTCACGCAGATCGAGTTGCACACGGTCACCGTCCACCTTACTGTTCGCCCCCACTTCGGGAGAAACGGGTGCGCCGGGACGATTGTAAGTATGACGGAGCATCGATTGCGCGAGGCGTTCGCCCACCAGACGCTTGTAGGGCGGGTGCACATCGTGGCGCAATCCCAAATCGGAACTCACCACCATTTGCGTGGCAAAGACGCTCCGCTGTGCAATGCGCTGCGTGTTGCGCATCCAAGGCCACGACGGACGCTCGATGCCGGACAGTTGCACAACATAAAAGGGGAGGCTGAAATCGCCCATTCGCATTCGCCAACTTCGTGCCAGCAGGTCAAAGCGCCAAGAGTCGGGGTTGTGCGCATTCGATTCGCCCTGATACCAAGCCACGCCTCGCAAGGGAAGATTCAAAAGCGGTTCAATGCCCGCCTCAAAGCAATAGGCGGGATGATAAGGATGGCGACCTCCGGGACGACGCGCGAGGTTTTTCGCCGCACGACCGCGCACCCAGTCCATCACGAAATCGTTGTTTTTCCAATGGCGCAACACTTGTGGATAGTATTCTTCGAGCATCGGGCGGTCAATCCACGACTCAATCGGCGTTCCGCCGACGGCATTGCAGACTAAGCCCACCGGCACACGGAGACTGTCGCGCAACATGCGCCCCATGTAGTAAGCCACAGCCGAGAAGTCCGCCGCATTTTGAGGAGAGGAAGCCACCCACTGCGCAGGACGGTAGTATTGCAAGCGCGACACGGAGTCGACGGCCGTACTATCCCACTCCACGTTGTCGGTTTCCCAACGCGGTTGCATATTATAGAGGCGCAATCCTCGATCGGTCGCCTTGGCAATGTCGCGAGAAGCGTCGGCGGCTTGTCGCAACTTGAACGCCATGTTCGACTGTCCCGAGCACAACCACACTTCGCCGACAGCCACATTGCGATAAGTGAGCGTTCGGCGAGCGGTGGAGACGGTGAGTGTCGTGCTGTCCACAGCCGTGAGCGCAGGAATACGCACATTCCACACGCCGCGCGCATCGGTCACGCCGCTCGCCAACTCTTTACCGCCCAAACGCACCACCACCGTTTCGCCGGCGTCGGCCTTTCCTTTCATATAGAAAGGCATGCCGCGCTGCAGCACCATATTATCGGCAAAAACCGGCGGAAGTTGCAGTCCACCATAACGCCCCGTGATACCGGCATAGGCCACTTTTGCCAAAACCTCTGCACCGCGGGCATCGGGATGTACCGCGTCGGGCAACCAATCGGGATGCGGCACCAAAGGAGCGTAGAAATCGATCCATTCCACCCGGGCAATATCGGCCACCTGCTGCACGGCTTCCGAAATTTCTTCGCGCCACTTACGCGTTCCGCTGTCAAAACGCGGATGATCGACGCCGATCGGCGTCAAGCGCGCCACGAGAATGCGCACATGGGGGTTGACTGCGCGGAGAGAATCGATAAGTGCAAGATAATCGGGGATAAATTCGTCGCGATAGTTCGGCCAGTTGCGCGGATCGGTGTCGTTGATGCCAAGATGCACCACGGCAATATCGGGACGAAACTGCAACGCGGCGCGAAATTCTGGCTGAGCAAAATAAGGACGGTGCCCACGACGCAACAAGGTGGCACCGGGTTTGCCGAAGTTCTCCACTTGATAGCCTTTGCCGAGCAGACGTTGCAACACGACGGGGTAAGCCTTCTGCTCTCGGTCGGCCACACCGGTGCCGTAGGTGATACTATTCCCCACGCAGGCCACTTTGATTATGCGGCGCGCCGATAGAGGGAGCAGAAAAAGGAGAAGAAGAAACGAAAGAAGTAGGCGTTGCATGCAGTGTGAGGTAAGGGATAAAGAATAATTAGAGAAGAAAGAAATGAAATAACTGTGTCGACAAAGATAACGAAAAGCCGAGAGAGAGTAGCATTGGCTCGGGGCTTTTTCGTATTTTTGCAACGTATCACCATAGACAGTCCCCCAACATGAAGAAATTTGCCAAAGACCTCCTCGTCGAACGCGCGGAAATGCTTCGCGAAGACTACTTGCTCTTGCACCTTCGAGATCGGGAAAACGAACTCCCGCCCATCCTTCCGGGGCAATTTGTGCAAGTGGCCGTCGAAGGTTCACCGACCACTTTTTTGCGCCGTCCCATTTCGATCAATGACGCGGATGTCGCCGCCGGAACTTTTGACTTGCTCATCCACCTTGTCGGCGACGGCACACGAGCCTTGGCTAAACTTCGCAAAGGCGATTTTTTGAATTGTCTTTACCCCCTGGGGAATGCCTTTCCCGTACCCCCCATTGCAGAAGGCGCGCGCCGCGTGTTGCTCGTTGGGGGCGGTGTCGGCACAGCACCGATGCTCTACTACGGACGCGTCTTGCGCGAAGCGGGACACACGCCCGTGTTCCTGCTCGGCGGCCGCTCAGAACGTGACATTTTGCAACGCGAGCGTTTTGCGGAAATCGGCATGCTCTGTTGCACCACCGAAGACGGCAGCGCCGGCGAAAAAGGCTTCGTCACCCAGCATTCGGTGTGGAACACGGAGCAGTTTGACTTAGTGGCCGCCTGCGGCCCCGTTCCGATGATGAAAGCTGTCGCCGCCCTCTCGCGCCAAAAGGGATATGCTTGCCGCGTTTCGCTCGAAAACATGATGGCCTGCGGCATCGGGGCTTGCCTCTGCTGCGTAGAGAAAACCACTCGCGGCAATGTTTGTGTCTGCACCGAAGGACCAGTGTTTGACATCGACGAACTCACTTGGCAATAACCCACCGCCCTTCGTCGTCTGCACGAGGAGCGCCCACCAAGCGGTGCGCCGATGCGCCGAAAGATGGCTTCCGCTCCTCCTCGCTACGACACTTTTCGTTGCTTCCCCACACAGCGCTGCGCCTTACTTCGCGACAACAGCCGCTGCGCCCAACCCACATTCAAAGGCTTCAATCCGACATTATAATATGGCACATCTCGAAGTGAACCTCGGTTCTCTTACCTTGCAAAATCCGGTGATGACCGCTTCTGGCACTTTCGGCTACGGAGTGGAATTTGCCGACTTTGTCGATCTCGATCGACTCGGCGCTTTCATCGTGAAAGGCACCACCCTCCTCCCCCGCGAAGGCAATGACTATCCCCGCATGGCGGAAACCGCATCGGGCATGCTCAACTGCGTGGGACTCCAAAACAAAGGTGTCGACTATTTTGCCGAACACATCTATCCCCAACTCACCGACATTCGTTCGCACGCCATTGTGAACGTGAGTGGTTCTTCGCCCGACGACTACGCCGAATGCGCCCGCCGCATCGCCGCGCTCGACCGTATTCCGGCCATCGAACTCAACATCTCCTGCCCCAACGTCCACGACGGTGGAATGGCTTTCGGGGTGACTTGCGCCGGTGCCGCTTCGGTGGTCAAAGCTGTCCGCGCCGCCTATCCCAAGACGCTCATTGTCAAACTTTCGCCCAACGTCACCGACATAGCCGAGATTGCGCGCGCAGTTGAAGCCGAAGGTGCTGACTCCGTTTCGCTCATCAATACCCTTATGGGAATGAGTGTCGACATTGAGCGCCGTGTTTCGCGCCTGAGCATCGGCACCGGCGGACTTTCCGGACCTTGCGTCAAGCCCGTCGCCCTGCGCATGGTGCATCAAGTGAGCCGCGCTGTAAAAATTCCTGTTGTCGGACTGGGCGGCATCATGAATGCGCAAGACGCCATCGAGTTTATGATGTGCGGTGCCACCGCCGTGCAAATCGGCACGGCCAACTTCATCGATCCCGGCGTGACTATGAAGGTCATCGACGGCATCAACACTTGGTGCGACGAACACGGCATGAAAGACGTTCACGAAATCATCGGCGCGATCCGATAAAACTCCCGTTTCCCTTGGCCGTTCGACGCATATAAACTAACTTTGCCAAATCATCTATTTGGCAACGAGCCAACTATCTACAGCAATGCCGAGGAAAAAGATCGGTCGCTCGCTCTTTTTCACGGGCTACAAATCGCCGAAAGCATTTCGCAGCGCCTGGCACAAGAGGTGCTCTCCGTCGGCGTGAACGGACAGACCGTTGAACTGAACAGACCCATCACCGAAGATGCCGAAATCGCCCTCTACAAATGGGAAGACGCCGAAGGTAAACACACCTTCTGGCACACCTCGGCACACCTTATGGCCGAATCCATTCAAGAACTCTGGCCCGGTACGCAATTCGGTATCGGTCCCGCCATCGAAAATGGTTTTTACTACGATGTAATGCCCCCCGAAGGTGTTGTGATTCGCGAAGAAGATTTCGCTAAGATCGAGAAGAAGATGATCGAAATCGCCCAACGAAAGGAAGCCCTCCAACGCGCCCCCATTTCCAAGGCCGATGCACTCAAATTCTTCGGCGATCGCGGTCAGACCTACAAGAACGAACTCATCGCCGATCTCGAAGACGGCAACATCACCACCTACACCCAAGGTAATTTCACCGACCTCTGCCGCGGCCCGCACCTGTTGAGCACCGCGCCCATCAAGGCTTGCAAAGTCATGGCCGTCAGCTCCGCCTACTGGCGCGGCGACGAGAAGCGCCCCATGCTCACCCGCGTCTACGGCATCACCTTCCCCAAGAAGAAGCTCCTCGACGAATATCTCGCCTTGTTGGAAGAAGCCAAGCGTCGCGACCACCGCAAGATCGGTAAGGAAATGGAACTCTTCATGTTCTCCGAACTCGTCGGTAAGGGTCTGCCCATGTGGTTGCCCAAGGGCACTGCCCTGCGCCTGCGCCTCGAAGACTTCTTGAAGAAGATTCAGAAGAAGTTTGGTTACCAACAGGTGATCACGCCGCACATCGGTTCGAAGAATCTCTACGTCACTTCCGGCCACTACGCCAAATACGGTAAGGACTCCTTCCAACCCATCACCACGCCCGAAGAAGGGGAAGAATACTTCCTCAAGCCCATGAATTGCCCCCACCACTGCGCAATCTTCGCTTGGAAGCCCCGCTCGTACAAGGACCTCCCCCTCCGCATCGCCGAGTTCGGCACCGTTTATCGCTACGAACAGAGCGGTGAGCTCCACGGCTTGACCCGTGTACGCGGATTTACGCAAGACGATGCCCACATCTTCTGCCGTCCCGACCAAGTGAAGCAGGAGTTCCTCAACGTGATGGACATCATCCTCATCATCTTCAAATCGCTGAAGTTCGAGAACTACGAAGCGCAGATCTCGCTCCGTCACCAAACCGACCGTTCGAAGTACATCGGCTCGGAAGAGAACTGGGAACGCGCCGAACAAGCCATCGTCGAAGCCTGCGAAGAGAAGGGACTCAACGCCCGCATCGAATATGGCGAAGCCGCTTTCTACGGTCCGAAGCTCGACTTCATGGTGAAAGACGCCATCGGCCGCCGTTGGCAGTTGGGTACAATTCAGGTGGACTACAACCTCCCCGAACGCTTCCAACTCGAATACACCGGCGAGGACAACCAGAAGCACCGCCCCGTGATGATTCACCGCGCCCCCTTCGGTTCGCTCGAACGCTTCGTGGCCGTGCTCATCGAGCACACTGCCGGTCGCTTCCCCCTCTGGCTTACCCCCGACCAGGCCGTTGTACTGCCCATCTCCGACAAATACAACGACTATGCTCAGCAAGTGCGCGAGCGTCTCGAAGCCCATGATGTACGCACCCTTGTGGACGACCGTAGCGAAAAGATCGGCCGCAAGATCCGCGACAACGAAATGAAGCACATCCCCTATCTCCTCGTAGTCGGAGAAAATGAAGCTGCCGACGGCACAGTGGCCGTACGCATGCAAGGCAGCGACGGACAACAAGAAGTCATGACCATTGATGCTTTCGCCGCTCGTGTCGACGAGGAAGTGAAGGCTCAATTGGGAGCATACTAAACCGTGACTTGACAAAACGAAGCCGAGCGCGAGTCTAATGTTGATTAGACTGGCATGCGCCAAGGCTAAGAAGATTGGTTATTTGAGTAGCCGGACACTGCGAAGTGTCCGGCTATGTCATTCAGAGGAAAACGGCTCAGATCGCGCTATGCCATCTGAGCCGTGTCTTTTTCGCTTTGCCCGCCTCTCGTCGGTCAAAGCCTCGTGCCACCTTGTAGCCCCCGATCCGCCTGCGCGATTCGGTGCAAAGCGCGCTGCGCAGCGTTGAAACCTCCTCGCGCAACCTTGGGCACTCCGGGTATTCCTCTCCCTTAGCCTTACCCATTTAGGCGCACCACAGGGCGCCAAACGCCCCTTTCGGTAGGAAGAAGTATCTCCTATCTACAACGCTTTCTAAATCCCCTTTTCTAACACTCACTCCGCGGCCGCCGACACAAAGCATACCGAGAGTGCTCAAAACGATAGACACAAAAAGAAGCGCGACACCTCTCATTGCGGAGAAGTGTCGCGCTTATTGGTTGGGTAGCGCCTAAAAGCACTGCCCTGAAGTCGATGTGCTTAGCACTGAGCGAGCTTGTTGTTCGAGCCGAGTACGTTCACGATCTTGTGTTCGTAGAGTTTCTGCATGTTGTCGCGAGCGGGTCCGAGGTACTTGCGGGGGTCGAACTCACCGGGCTTCTCAGCGAAGACCTTGCGCACAGCAGCCGTCATGGCGAGACGCGAGTCAGAGTCGATGTTGATCTTGCAAACGGCAGAAGCAGCAGCCTGACGGAGCTGTTCTTCGGGGATACCTACTGCATCGGGGAGCTTACCGCCGTACTTGTTGATGGTGTCCACTTCTTCCTGGGGCACCGACGAAGATCCGTGGAGCACGATGGGGAAACTGGGGAGTTTCTCTTCGATAGCGGCGAGCACGTCGAATGCGAGGGGGGGAGGAACGAGACGACCGGTCTTCGGGTCGCGGGTGCACTGTTCGGGCTTGAACTTGTAAGCACCGTGGCTCGTACCAACGGAGATAGCGAGCGAGTCGCAACCCGTGCGTTCTACGAATTCG